>WLWD01001144.1_pt1 | contig 144140 bp, 101 predicted proteins | sample 6712731 | NCBI WGS metagenome assembly WLWD01 (sample SAMN12718690, study PRJNA576275) | sponge metagenome | isolation source: marine sponge | host: Mycale hentscheli | place: New Zealand: South Island, Marlborough, Capsize Point | collected 2014-11-01
ATGCTACAAGATGGCGGTACTTCTTGCCTTTCACATTCCCTTTCTACTCCACCTCGAATATTAGCGAAAATATTTTCAATAACTTCATCAGAATAAAAAGAATCGAAATACTTCTTGGCAGCATCCATTACATTAGCCACTTGGTTTCTAGGCAATTTGCACATGACCAGTACACAATAAATTGATTAACTAATGAGGCGAGTGAGCCTGCCTTGTTAGGCTACATAAAACTTTAATTATAGCATTGGTGTAGATGGTGCAGCAGTTCTAGTCAGTGTATGGCAATATAGGAGTATGTTGACACTGGATCTACTTGATTGTTTTGATAATCCTCATGACTCAGCTCTAATGAATGGATCTCCATGTTGTAGTAGTTGTGATCATCTACTAGAACTATATTCCAGCAATGACTATGTCACTATTCTAGACATTCCAAAACTTGTATCTCCTCGTCAATGGGTGTGGCCTGTTAACCTTTATTACTAAAATGAAAGGATGTAAAAGGAACTCACAGAATATTGTGGGTGTGGCATGTTTACAATTATTGTGATATTGATAAGCACTGATTGCAAGTGGGCATAGCACATTTCTGGTTTGGATTCTTCTCTTGACTGTTTTTACTAATTTTATCAGTGCCCTCGCCTACCTAGCCTTAGCCCCATCCTCATACTTCTACCACATTAACGAGCTAAGATGACACCAGCTAGACTATCTACTTCAGAACAATCTTCAAGTCAGTTCACAGGAACATCAGGACGGAGCAGTTATGTGTGCTGTACTCATGAAGTAAGAATACTGATTTATTTGTGTAATTGTTAATGTATTATATTTTTGTGGTTTTAGAGTAAAATAGGAAGACATCGTACACAGTGATAGCACTTTAGGTAAGCAAGTGGGTGTGGTGTGTACGTATGTGTGTGTGTATGGTAGAGTGCCAAGTTTAGACTTTGTAGGTGTATCACATTAATCTCCACCACAATTACTCTTGATACCCTCAGAGTGCAGTGCAATAGGGTTATAGTAGTCATCCAGTGGGACTAGCCAGCCGCTCCCGACGACGCTGCCACCAGAATCCACAGTGTTCAAGTAGAGTTTTAAATCTATCTTGATATTAGTGAACTGATGAGACGAATGGGTGACCGGCTATTTGAGTCCTTTGTCACTCATGCGCACATATGAAATGAAAGACGATCCACCGGAAGTCCGGGGCACAAACTAACACACAAAATTACACACACTCAACTATGCACACGCTGCTCATAAGGTATACACACACAATGACACAATAACAATGTTCTCCTTGATCTTCTCTTTCTCTTTATTCTTCTCTTTTCTTCTTCTCTCTTGTGGCCACACCCACACTTACTCACAACGACAGTTTAAGACCCTTTATTGTGCACTTTTTTAGGGTTTATTTTTGAGAGAATATGAAGCTATCAGCTCCATGTAGGTATAGTATAAGTAGCACTGAGGGTTCCAATCTTTGGAGCTTCAGTTCTTCCATTCTTGCTTGTTACAGTAGAATGATTTTATCAGGCAGTGTCTGTGTGTGTTTTGTTTCAGCATATTATGTGTATTTATGTTTACATGGTGTGTGTGCGTGTATTGCTAGCAGGTGGAGTTATGGCTGTGAAACTCTTGTATAGCCACACCCAACGACTCCACCCACTGGCATCCTTTATTAATTAAATTGATACGCTCTTTTAAAGCTAATATGAATCAAGCACATGATATTTAGTGAAGATTTAGGGGTAGCTGAACTACCAAAGTTGTACTTGTTATTGTTGTTATTGTTGTTGTTGTTGTTCTCTACAGTAGATAGAATTGACCATTTCTCTGATCAGGAAAATATATCCAGAAGACCAAGTGTCTTGTCACCATAGCAACTATAATTGGCTCCTCCCACCTGTCCTCAAGATGAGTGAGTGTTTGACTCTACAGCTACTGCACATGCTCACTGACTGTCTGTTGCAGGGTAAACTGTCTTGATAATTAAAAGTAACAAAAAATTTACAAGGCTGTAGAGGTTAACAAATTAGTTATCAACACATACAACAATTTACAATTTTGTTATGGTTTTCAATGGACACTTTTCAGGCAGTGTTAGCACTGATGACGCTTTACCAATCCGACTCAGTTTTCATGAATATACACACTGTCATTGTTACTAAATCTCTTTACCAACCAGGCTCACCTACACACGCACCATTGTCCTCACTAACCTGGCACAGCTTTATTCATGAATGCACACACAACTATTGTTATTATTACAGACGACGATTTACCGACCCATTTTGACAATGGTTTGCTTACTCTACTCAGCTAATGAATTATGAACGATCACACCATCATTGACGTAGTCATTACTGACAGACATGCATATTATTATATAGATGGCTCCCTACTATTGATAAGGGAATGTTCTCATAGTTTAATTCTGGTGTGTGTGTGTATATGTGTGTGTGTATGTGTGTGTGTATGTGTGTGTGTGGTGTATGAGAGAGACAAAGCTTGTTAATATCATGTAACATTTCTCATCAGTGATAATTCCTGTTGCAGTATTGCTTTCATTCTCCCAGTGTTCTTGGCAGTGTTCTTGTATAATGCTCATAACAGTTTTCTTGTTTGTTGTTGTTGTTATTATTTAGTCTTTTCGTTAAGTATATCATTCAGTTTATCTCCAGTGACTGCATTTTGTACAGTTTACTGAATCTGTCTCCAAGAAAGATCTGGCCACAGTTGCTGTTCTAATTAGACTAGGGGCTGATCGTCTTCTTGTGAACGGTCGTCAGCACACTCCAGCACAACAGCTCAGCATCAAATGTTTCCCTCATGTCTCTCCTACCACTAACATATCAGAGAAAGGTAATTGGAGGAACTTTGTGAAATTATGGGGGGAGGGTGGAGGGAGAGGAGGGGGGGCAGGAGTCTTATGATAGATTCACAAGCTCAGCCAACAACCTAACACACTCGAGTCTTATCTGTGTTCAGTAGATTGGTTTGTACTAGCCAACATTCAATTACTTTATCCTCTTCACTGCAGACCCTCTGTTTATCGTCTTCCTACATCAACAATTCCAGTCTGAGTGACGTGGTCCTCATATCTGAAGACAACAAACAGTACCACGCCTACCGTCTGGTCCTGTGTGCGCAGAGCCCCGTATTCAAGACTATGTTGGACTCTGAACTTTGGGCAGAATCAAGGAACAAAAAGTGAGTGATTAAACTTAAAAATTAAATTATCTTTTGAAATATAGCTATTCAGAATCTCATTTTAAACAACCATATTTTAAACTCACTCTTTATATCTCCTCTCCATCAGATGCCCCTCCCCATTGTCAGCGGGAACGTGCTGGAAGTGTTGCTATGCTACCTGTACACAGGGTATTTATTTGCCAGGGATGACCTCAATCTTGGACTAGATCTAATGGTAGCAGCCGACCAGTATGTTAGAGATCACAAATTTATCAAGGTGCATTTTATGTGGTTCAATTTCAAGGTGGCTTTAGTATTAGACTGTGTACAGGCCAGTTAAATTGAACTATTATAGGCTTTTTTATATAGATTAAGTACAAGATGTCAGGGATGACACTACAGTAGGAGTCAAAAAAAAAAGTTTCGAATTCCGTTCCGTAGTACGGCCCTAAAACGGTAGTTTTTAAACCGCAGTTTTTATCGTTGCGTTCCGTACCGTTTTGACTAAACGGCCGACACCGTTTACTAAAACAGTAAAAAACGGTGAAGCATTTCCGTCGATTCACAGATATTTTCTAGCTAGAAACTCTTCTATAGCTATATTAGCAAGCTAAGGCCTTGTATCGACCATTAAACGCTACGGGGATAGTGCAAAAAAGCTTGTATAAAATTTTAACTTGCTTCAATAAAGCTGCAGACTGAAGTTCCGACGGGCACAGAGCTATAACGAGGTCCGCACTTCCTTCTGTTAGCTACTGATGGACCTCCAGTAGTAAAAAATCTAAGCCCGAGAAGGCCCTAACATCGAGAAAACGTCGATACTGTGCGGTGGTCGAACTAACAATTCTCCACGAGACAACTTCGAATAGGACGGCTTCAATTTTTTTAACCCAAAAACCCTTTGTACCCTTTAGGATGAATGCTATAGCCCACAAATCTTATCTTCTCAGCTTTCTTGTCTAATTATACACGCTGACTGTCTGGCACATGTGCATAGGCCACACATCCAAACACCTTTAGATGACTCATTAGTTCCTGGAATGCTTTAGTAGGTGTGCGATTTTTTAAGTATGCAGCTGCAAATACTGCTTCAGCCCAGTAGTAATTAGACAGCTGCGCATGAGCCATCATTGATTGTGCACATTCCATCAGGGTCCGGTTCATTCTTTCTGCTACTCGATTCTGCTGTGGAGTATGAGGAATGGTCAATTCATGGCGAATACCTTTTGACTTCAGATAGCTATCAAACTCACCGGAGATATATTCGCCACCATTGTCTGAGCGAAGTATACCAATTTTGTCACCTACATCATTGGTGACCATGGCTTCAAATTCCTTGAATTTGTCAAAAACTTCAGACTTCTGACGCAGAAAGTAGACAGCATAAGTCCTGGAGTAGTCATTGATGAACATTACAAAGTATTTCTGTCGGCTAATTGACTCAACAGACATTGGTCCACAAACATCACTGTGAATATGCTCTAACCTTCTAGTTGAGCGAATTTCCTTAACTGGGTAAAAAGGCTTGCGGTTTATTTTCCCCTCAACACATCCCTCACAAATCCGTAACTGAGATACCTTAGGAATGTTTACTCCATCCACCATTTCCTTTGTGGTCATATCTCGCAACATCTGTTCACCCACATGACCCAAGCCGCTGATGCCACAAATCCAAACACTTTTCTCCCTCAGATAATACAAATGCATGCTCACATACTACACACTCACATTTCAACTCGTACACTTTATCCTTTATCAGACCTACACCTCGTAAATTTCCATGTCTATCTCTAATCCAACATTTGCCTTGCCCAAAGTTCACAGTATTTCCTGTGGCAGTAGCTGCCTTCACTGAGAATAAGTTACAAGCCAGCTTAGGAACATACAGCACTCCATACATAACATTAATTTTAGGTTGACTCACTTGGAATAACATCTTTAATAGCACGTTTCCAACTCCCACAACATTAACTGAGTTACCATCTCCGAGGCTGACCTTTCGAGGGACCTCAAACTCCTTATAGTCAATGAGCAACTGCTTCTCTCTTGTCATGTGACTGGATGCTCCAGAGTCTACAAGCCACACAACTCCAGCAGGAAGCTCCACAGATGCTGCAAATTCTCCAGCTCTTTCACCACCATCATTCTCTCTTGCTGTGCAGCATTATGAGCGACATTCTTCTGTGAACAGTATCTTCGAATATGTCCAACTTCTCCACATCCATAGCACCTAACCTGCTTCGGTTGCTTTGCAAGTAGAACACTTCCTCCAGGCCCTTAGTAGTATCTGTTAATACTGTACTACCACTAAATTTGTGCTCTTCATGAATGAGAGCTTGTTGAATATAGCTTAGTGATAGATCATCATCTCCTCGAGCCTCCAGCGCTGTCACTAATGTGGAAAACTTCTTCGGCATGCTCCCAAGAAGAATTACTACCTGATCTTCTTCTGCAATAGGTGATCCCACTGCAGCCAGTTGGTCGGTTAAGTTCTTTCATTTCCTTCAGGTGTTTCTCAATGGATGTTGTTTCCTTCATATCTACGCAAAACGTATCCCGCTCAAAATGACTCTTAAGAGCATCCCAGGCCTCCTTAGGACTATCGCAACATGTAATCAAGTAGAGCTGGGAGGGACTAACCGCCATAACTATGGTCGATAACGCCTTCTAGGATTTTTTCCAAAGTCTTCCCGATCCTGGGGTGACGCATCCTTTGCAATGGTTTCCGATCTCCACAAAACTCTAGAGGTCCTTCCCCAGCAAAAAAATGACGCATCTGAAATTTCTACGTCATCCAATTTTTTCTGTCAAATCGATCTATTGACCACCTCATCAGTAGTTGAAATTGCCATTCTTAGCTACTCGATGCACCTAGCTCAATTACAATCAAACAGTAGCCACATAGTCTGGGCCCATAACCTGTTAGCAGAGCTAGTCAATAACTTTTTAATGAATTATTACAGACCGAATCATACACATACCCAAAGTTCTGAGATTGGATGCATGATTATGATGATGCAATTGCAACATTAAGTCAGCAGTATGACTAAACCACAACTAACTTTTTAATGAATTATTACAGACCGAATCATACACATACCCAAAGTTCTGAGATTGGATGCATGATTATGATGATGCAATTGCAACATTAAGTCAGCAGTATGACTAAACCACAACTATTTTAACCATTTTAACAGCCACACCCAAACTACGCTCAGACCACGCCTATTGTATAATGGATACAAAGCAACAACAATGTAGTTATTTGAAGCACAGTGACATCTATCTACGTACATATCCTTATAATACACTATTTGATTAGCTTTTGTTTCATGTGTTCAGACTGTAACTGTTGCTGATCTTTTATGACAGTGCCCTGAATTAGTTAACCACTACTGAATTCTATCTCTGCATAGTGGTTCGGTAAAGGGTCTAGTTATGCTGCTAGATTAGAGTGAGGAATGCCCGTAGGGGTGCATAAATTATTCCAGCCGCGTAAATTTACACGCTTCATTCTTTTTACAACTCAACATTGCATTTTCAAGATATAGTTGAATAAAGTTACTATTGTAACTATAAGTGTTTTTACAGCCAGGTTTATAATCTTAGTGAATGTTTATATGTGAATGTTTATATGTGAATGTTTGTTTATATGTGTGTGTGTTTGTGTATTTGTATGTAGATTTTTTGACTGGATGTGCAAGTAGTGGCAAGTCTGAACATCACACCTTTTATTTAATCACGCATTACATCATTCTTATTGATCATCCTTACCAAACTCCTCCCATTCTAAACCCACTTGACCTCACAATTATTTAATGGAATTCATCTTCACCTTTATGTCTTTAAACAGTACCAAGTTATTTGCGAATATGCCATGCCCCCTGCAAGTCCTGTAAAGTCAACTTCTTATGTAGTAGTGCAACCTTTTTCCATTTGCATGACACCAGCTCAGAACAAGCGTTCGATGCTTCGGGTACTTAGCCTTGTTCAGTAGCCTCGTATGAGCCAACCTAAATACAGTATTTACCCATCCCCAACTGATTGATAAGAACAATATAGGAGATACAATCAACAGTTGACTTCACCCACGACTTCCTTGATAAGTTGCTTTCTTTATAGGTTATTCAAGAGCTGTCTCTGTAGCAGGAATCTGTTTCATCTCCTTGCAAACATCATCAACTGCCGCTTTTATTAAACAGAGGCTGGCCCTTGCACGTCACTTTGCTCGTTTTCCCCTCGGAGAGTTTGTGGAGCACTTTGGCTTCGGTTTTGGGCTCCTCATAGATAGGCACAGCATCCTTGACACCTGTAAGTTCAAAAACTAAAGTTTTAGGAACGTAGCACAGACGTTTTGGAAAATTATCACCCTTCTGCAGGCATTTTACCGCTTCTGTAAAACACCTAATTTCTACCTAGACTGACTCTAGCTGGATCCAATGACCCCATTTTTTTTATTCCCCGTCGCTGTGTTTATGTCAAGTTCTCGGCACAAACTGAGTAAACCTCCCAGAGAGTCGCCTACACACCCACATTTCTAAACTACGCCCAAATTTTAGGCCACGCCCATGCTTGGTTTCTGGAAAGCGAGAGAAGAGAGAGTAGGAATGTCCTCTGCCGTGGAAGTGCTTGAACGTTACCAAACTGACTTAGAATCCTCGCTAAAACAATCGGATCTTTTCAAATTATCTCAGGATCTACTAAAAAACAGAGTGCTGCCTAAAGACGCGTACAACAAGTTGGCATCTCTGGACCCTGACCACACCCATCTGGAACCAGTGGTTAAGGTCAGGTACTTACTGAAACTGATTTATGATAGAGTCAGGGAAAATGACAGTGTCTATGGCAGACTAATGTGTGCACTGAGTGCAATAGGAGGAGAAATGAGGGCATTGTGTAGGGCTATGGGAGGTGAAGTTAAACAAATGGAGGAATGCACAACTAGTGAAGAGCCAGAGAGAGACACTCTGTTAGTAGAGGAAGACATACCAGATCTGGTGGAGTGTCTTGTGTCTGGTAGTCACTTGTGGGATGCAATAGGTATTGCACTGAAGCTTCCCAAACACCAGTGTGAGGATTGTGGGGAAGGTAAAAGGAATGTCAATAGACTCAGTAACATTCTCACTGCATGGATACTGGGTGGCTATGAGGGAGCCAGACCTGCCACTCTCAGTAGCTTGAGGAGAGCATTAGCCAGTGAGACAGTGGGTCTAGGGAAATTTGCGTTACACCTGTTGAAACTTAAGAAAGAAATAGACCCTTCACCAGGAGCTAAGAAATCACTTGATATTATTTATCAGTCATGTGGCACTGAAGTAGCTGAGGGCAAGTCCACACTTCTAGAGGTACACGTTAGTTGTAGTGGGTGTGAATCTTACCAGTGGAGTAAAGATGGCGAACCTTTACTTGATGGAGCTGATTTTTGTGGTGTGTGTAGTAACACACTATACATCTACAGAGCTAGCCAGTGTACAGAAGGGAAGTATTCTTGTAGAGTTAGTCGAGGCAGTGAGACTGAATGTAGTGATGAGATAAGTCTGAGTGTCATATATCCTTCAGGGAAGAAAGAATTATTAGAATTCTACTTTCTCACAGACAGAGACGTACCTCAAGACTCCTGGCCTCCTGTAGGTAATCCCACTTATATCAATTTAGTTCTTATCCAACAGAAACCCATGAGTACATGCGACTATTATACAATTCGCGGAGACATGGACGACATTCTAGAGAGCAAGGAAGTAGCAGAGTACGAGGAGGTGTTTAGAGAATACAGGGAAGGAGCTTTAGTTCTTGTTGAAGGTCGTCCAGGTAGCGGGAAGACAACTTTAGTCAACAAGTTAACTAGAGATTGGGCCACAGGAAAGAAAGTCTTGCAAGGAGCTAAATTAGTGTTTCTAGTAACTCTTAGATTACTGAATGTTTCAGGGAGAGAGAAGAGTTTACTAGACTTACTTCAGATATTTTATGATGAGGATCTTTGTAAGATTATAGAGCATAGCCTCAGGAAGTGTAGAGGGAAAGGAGCGTGCTTCATTCTAGACGGACTAGATGAGTATCCTATTGAGTCTAAGAAGAATTTAGTAATTGATCAATTGTTGTTTTCAAAGACCTTTCTTCCTCACTCCATGGTTATAGTAGCATCACGCCCTGTGGCTACTGGGAAATTAAAAACAATGTGTGAAACAAGAATAGAAGTTGTAGGGTTTTCAAAAGATCAGATCTACAGCTATGTAAGAACTTACCCATTCAATGATTGTTCTCCTGGCATGGCTTGCAAAATGACTCAATTTCTAGACCAGCATCCCAATGTTCTTCACATGTGTTACCTACCAGTCCATGCAGCTATGATATGTTTCTTGTTCAGTGAACTTGAAGGAGATATCCCTCACAGAGAAACACAAATCCTTGAACAATTTATAATCACCACTATAGCAAAACATCAGGCACGTAAAGGAGAAGAGCTCCATGTAAGGTCACTGAAGAACTTAAGTGGCGAAATTAAAGAATTGTTTAGCTCCATATGTAAGATAGCATTTGATATGCTTATTAACTCCCAGCAAGTTGTCAGCCAGAGCGATGCTCCAGTTTCTATTTTTACTGACTCAGCTCTAGGGCTGCTAACAGTAGAACGTAAATCTAAACTTTATTATAGTGAAGATTTTTACACATTCAGTCATTTGAGTCTACAAGAGTTTCTAGCAGCATTTCACATGCACAAAACTCAGTTAAGAGATCAGATGTTGTGGTATAAACGTAATTTTAAGAATGTTTGGCGATTCTATTGTGGTTTGGCGGATTCAACAACTATAGACTGGCTAAAACAGATCGCGATCGTGAGTAGTGGTTTTATTAATGAATTTCAGTGTGCCTATGAGTCTCAACTAGTTGAGATATGTGACCTGGTTATAAAAGATGAAATAGTCAGTCTAGATAGCACTTTAGCCATTGCTGATGTTATTGCTCAAAGCTATGTCATTAATACAACAACTAAACCATTAAGAAAGATAGACTTTAGGGGTATGAGGGATGATGAAGTCAAGTTATTAGTATCCATGGTTACTAGCAGCAAACTTCAGTCCTTCAAGTGTCTAGAGGTTGATTATAATCAGGAGGAATTAGTAGAGCCATTGAATAATTTGTTGTCTCACTTGCCTAACTTGGAGGAGTTGGATATAATACGATTGTCACTAAACAAGTCCAGAATAGAATGTCTTACTACTGGAGTTACACTTCCCCATCTTAAAATTGTAAAAATTACTCACGAATGTATTTATTCCTGTCCTTAAAAAGTTTTAAAACGGTTAGCGTTTGGTAGCAAACGGATTAATAAAGTATTTTATTCTTATAGCTGGAAATATGCTATCAGAAGTTGTGCTGTGTTGAGAAAAATTCTTCTCTGTGCATTTGACCTTCAGAGAATTGAGAACAATCATAAGTCATGGCTATACTTGTGTAACTTACAAAACTCTCCTTCTCTCCCTCGTGAGAGGTTATCTCACTGTACTGAAGTAGTTCTTGCTAATTGTTGTATTGGTGATGAAGGAGCAGAGATACTGGCCAACACATTGAACACTTTAGTCTTGGAGAATTTGGTTCTCGATTTTAACAGAATAAGTGACTCAGGAGCTATAGGACTAGCTGGCTGCCTATCAAAATGTAGTGTAGTACAGGAGGTGTCTATTGAGTGTAACTCTATTGGTGACTCAGGAGCCACAGCATTAGCAGATGCACTAGTCCATTGTAACAGTCTGAGAAGACTAGACTTGCAGGGGAATAGTCTAGGAGATAAAGGAGCAGTAGCCATAGCTAAAGTTGCAAAGAGTCTACCTAACCTAGATCTGTATCTTCATAATGTGAATATTACAGAGGAAGGTATTGATACAGTCCTAGAGCTAAGAACAAGAACCAGAATAAGAAGTATGGAGTTGACTTCATCGTGGGATAGTGTTAGTGAGACAGATGTAGATACTCTGAAGAATGCTTTGTACTGTGGGAATTTACCAACATTAAATGCATCCAGTACTAATATTTACAACATTGAGAAACTAGTAGTAGATCAACAATGTGTTGTGAATGTTAGGGAAGTGTACTGTGTTTCTATTAGTGATTACACTGTACCAACTTTGTGTAACATCATAGAGCATTTGCCAATTCTTCATCACATTGATTGTTCTTTTGATAATGAAATAAGTTCCCATAGTGCCCATCTTCTTAGTGATTGTATAAATTCCTGCAAGTCATTACATAGTCTGACATTATCTGGTGGCTATGGAACTAGGTTACATTCTGGATTATTAGATGCTGTGAAGAGTTGCACTCAACTTAGATCTCTTCAATTGTCTGGTGCTGAGATTAGCTTTGATAATGTCAGTTTATTATTTGGTACTCCCGAGTCTTTGATTAGTCTACAAACTCTGAAGTTAAGTGTCTGTACCATTGGTTCAGATGGTGCACAAGTTCTTAGTAAAATGTAAGAACATTGTAAGAAACTACGTAGTTGGAATCTATCGTGGAATGCCATTGGTGATAGAGGAGCAATAGCTATAGCTGAGGCACTGAAGGATCACACTAACTTACTAGAACTTGAAATGAGTAGTAATGGCATCACTTCAGAAGGTCTGACTGCACTGAGTCAGGTGATAAAGTGTAACCATCTACAACATATTGATCTCAGTGATTGTGAGTCATTTCCTAAGTCTCTGGTAGATGTCATGTGTGGAGATTCTCTACATACACTATGCCTTCATCATAATAAGTTAGGTGTAGATGGTATGGCAAGTCTGAGTGTAGGACTTGAGAAGTGCAAACAATTAGTAAAACTTGACATCAGTCGTAATAACATTGGCACACGTGGTCTAGTAATCCTAGAGGAGGGACTTCAACATTGCACTAACTTACAAGAGTTGGATTTTAGTGATAATAATATCACATCTTATGGAATAGCTCATATATCTGCTATAATGAACTATTATAAATATTTGAGGCATCTTAATATCAAATTTAATAGAATTGGTGTAGATGGTGCAGCAGTTCTAGTCAGTGGATGGCCATATAAGAGTATGTTGACACTGGATCTACTTGGTTGTTTTGGTGAACCTCATGACTCAGCTCTAAGGAATGGATCTCCATGTTGTAGTAGTTGTGATCATCTACTAGAACTATATAACAATGACTGTGTCACTATTCTATACATTCCAACACTTGTATCTCCCAATTATTGTGATATTGATAAGCACTGATTGAAAGTGGGCATAGCTCATTTCTGGTTTGGGCTCTACTGTCGACTGTTTTTACTAATTTTATCAGTGCCCCGCCTACCTAGCCTTAGCCCCACCCTCATACTTCTACCACATTGATGAGCTAAGATGACACCAGCTTGACTATCTACTTCAGAACAATCTTTGAGTCAGTCCACAGGAACATCAGGACGGAGCAGTTATGTGTGCTGTACTCATGAAGTAAGAATACTGATTTATTTGTGTAATTGTTAATGTAATATATTTTTGTGGTTTTAGAGTAAAATAGCAAGACATCGTTAGCACTTTAAGTAAGCGAGTTGGTGTTGTGTGTATGTATGTGTGTGTGTATGGTAGGGTGGAAATCAATATCCAAGTTTAAACTTTGTAGGTGTCTCACATTTAGTGGTCATACAATCTACACCACAATCACTCTTGATACTCTCAGAGTGCAGTGCAAGAGGGTTATAGTAGTCGTCCAGTTTGTCTGTCTGTCATGCTCTGATTTTGAGGATTACTGACAATTAGACATTTATTTAGGTATAATGACGTAACTCAGAACAACACATTAAGACCTTTACTGTGCAATTTTTTTTAGGGTGGATTTTAGTGGGTAATGACCCTTGTCATCACATTGTAATCATTGAGCTAACAATTTATGCAGTAGTTTTGCTTTATGCTGTGAAGTTAACCGAGTACTTGAATTGGAGTTTTGAGTTGAAACTATCAGTGAATGTCATTTACATGTTAAGCTTCTCTTTCTTATGAAGACATCATTTACATCTACCATTTTCATTACACAACTATTATTTAGAACATAGCAGATGTAGTTTTGGTATTGTGACAGAGGAACTTTTAACTGCTTAATTAATTACTTCATGAGAACGACACTTTGTGTTTCTATTAACTTAGTGTGTTTTTTACTGTGATAGTTTGGAGTAGCCACTGTGTTCTAAATCTGTTAGCTGTCGTGAACTATCATTTGTAGGGTCCCTCAGGCCCTAAGTAGGCCCTCGTTGTGCTCGGGACGCTATAGCCTAGGGCCTTCGGGACCCAAAGCGATAGTTCCCTCCGAGGCAGCACCTAACTATTATATTGATACTTGATTGGTCTGATAAATTGTTTAATAGCTAGTTAGTGTATAGTACACTGAGGGTTCCCACTTTTGGAGCTTCAATTCTTCCATTCTTGCTTGTTGCAGTAGAATGATTTTATCAGGCAGTGTCTGTGTGTGTTTTGTTTCAGTATATTATGTGTATTCATGTTTACATGTTAACGTGTGTGTGTGTATTGCTAGCAGGTGGAGTTACGGCTGTGAAAAAGATCCTCCCACCACTCTTGTATAGCCACACCCAACTACTCCACCCACTCAGCCATGTTCACCCCACCCATTTAACCACACCCACTATTCTTCGATCCCTACAGGATCCATCTTATCCTGTATTCAACACACACGAATCCATATTCCATCACTCTGTGTCCAAGTTCGACAAGAGGTTCCACATCCAGAGGGGACTTTGGTTCCAGCAAGGGAGTGGCTAAGGTATGTTCAATTGTGCAGGTTGGGATATGGGCCTGAAGGGTTACTCACCCATGCTGCTTTCACTTTATGTGATGCCTACCATATGCGAACCTTTGATGATACAGCCTATAGCCACTTGTACTGAGCAGTATCCCCATCTTGGGTCTGGAGTTGGCTGATTGTTCTAGTAATGACCTAAACATGCCTGTTGATGTGCTTATTGGTTCTGATTACTATTGGCATATTGTGACTGGGAATATTCGTAGAGGGGTGGAAGGGCCTGTCGCCATACATACTAAGCTTGGATGGCCCGATGTCGCACAGTGACTCTAATTCTGATCGCTCTGTGATGAATCTGAGTGTCCACGTTCTCCATGCTGAGTCTCAGCCCATCGAGTCTTGTACATTATCTGACCAGCTCCGTGCGTTCTGGGAGTTGGAGTCCTTTGGAATTCAAGACAAGGAGAAGACACTTTACGATTAGTTTGTCAGTGTTGTGAAGTTTGAAGATGGATGCTACAAGGTTCCTCTACCCTGGAAGGGGTTTCATGACCCACTACCTTCAAATTACCAACTGTGCGTGAGCAGGCTACATGGGTTGCTACGCCGCCATTCTGAAGGAATATGATAGCATCATTAGAGAGCAGCTTCAGAGAGGAATTGTAGAGCCAGTTTCTGTCAGTGAGGGCTCCACTATTACTCCACACTACCTACCTAATCATGCTATCGTCCGCCAAGACAAGTCTACCACGAAGGTGTAAGTGGTTTATGATGCCTCAGCGAAGGTTTCAGGCTCCCCATCTCTCAATGACTGTTTACTCAAGGGCCCCAAGTTTAATAAACTAATCTAGTACGTTTCAGGTCGCGCAAGATTGCCCTGATTGTTGACTTGGAGAAAGCATTCCTGATGGTGTCTGTTGAGTAGACTGACCGAGATGTGCTGCAATTTATCTGGACAGATGACATGCAGAAGGATCCACCTGAATTGAAGATCTATCAATTCACTTGTGTAGTGTTTGGTGTGTTGTCTAGCCCCTTTCTGTTAAACGCCACTATTCGATTTCACTTGGAACGGTACCAGGAGAGCAATGAGCACATTGTTAATCAACTACTTTGCTCTACGTATGTTGATGACATTATTTCTGGCGGACAAACCGAAGAGGAGGTTCTCAGCCTTTACACTAAATCTAAGGAAATTTTTCGTGCTGGAGGCTTTAACCTGAGGAAGTTTCTGACTAATTCTAAACTACTGCAGAGTCAGATTGACCGCTTGGAAGACCCCAAGTCCGATAGCCTCACGCAATGAGATGAACCCAAGTATCTGGAGACTACCCTGGGATCGACTTGCCCGTCTGTTGAGGAGCACAGAGTTTTGGGAATACCCTGGAATACACAGTGTGATCAACTGATATTCAATGTTGATGATGTTGCTGAACTGGCTGTCGATCTGTACCCCAGTCGTCGGAATGTCATTAGTCTCATTGGCAAGTTTTACGACCTGCTTGGATTTCTTTTGCCTGTAATCATCAAGTTCAAGATACTCTTCCAGAAGCTTTGTCAAAGTAAGACTGACTGGGATGAAGCTATCACTCGTGAGGTGCTGGATGAGTGGAGAAGGCTGGTGTCTGATCTTAATACTACTACTGCATACGTATCCCTGCTGAGGAGCTACCTGTCTGGCCTAGAAGAACCCTTGGCTTCAGCCACTCTTTGTGGATTCTGTGATGCCTTCACAAGAGCCTATAATGCAGCGGTGGTCTATCTTCTCCTGAAGACGGATAATCATACCTCTGTTCAGTTTGTTGCGGCTAAGACCAGGGTCGCACCTTTGCAAGCACAGACCATCGCTCGACTAGAGCTCTTGTCTGTCTTTCTTCTGTCTAAACTAATCTTCGCGGTTCGTGATTGCCTGCAACAGGAGATTGCCCCTCTCAAAGTTCAGTGCCACACAGATTATCTAATCACGCTGTACTGGATACTTGGCAAGGGAGGGAATGGAAGCCCTTCGTGCAGAACAGAGTGAAGGAGATACGGCACAGGGTTCACCCTGACCGGTGGCATCATTGCCCTGGTATCTCCAACCCAGCGGACTTGCCCTCAAGAGGTCTCACCGTGACAGAATGGTCTGCCAGCTTGCTATGGCAGAAGGGACCTGACTGGCTTAGCCAGGATTCAACAACTCCTGAAATTGGATTTCTACCTATGCCCGAGCTTTGCTCAGTGGAGTTAAAGTCTACCACAAGGTTGTCTCACAATCTTTTAGACGTTAAGAAGAAGTCAGGGATCGGTGACCTAATGCGATGTGAGGACTTCAGTGACATTCAGAGGCTTCTCAGAGTTACGGCTTTTGTTATCAGAGCAGCTACTAAGTTCAAGGCCAAAAGGACCTCCCATTCATCTTCTTCAATCACTTCCTTAGTTCAGCTGGAGATTGCTGCTGCCAAGCAACTTTGGGTTTCTCATGCACAGACAGAATTGGTCTGGCAGAAGGATTTCAACATGCTGAAGGGTCAGTTAGGGCTCTTCGCTGATGAGAAGGGTTTGTGGTGATGTGGCTGTCGACTTCAGAATACTAATCTACCCTACGCAGCCAGGCATCCAGTCCTGCTTCCTTGAAACAGCCACTTTACTGCTTTAAGTGATATGAGATGCCCACCTCCACGTATGCCATGACGGTGTAAAGGAGACCCTCACAGAAGTTCGCAGCAGATATTGGGTGGTGAAGGGTCGCAGCATCACACGAGCATTCCTGCATAAGTGCACAGTCTGTAAGAGGTTTGAGGGAGCACCGATCACTGGTCCACCACCATCTCCTCTATCCAAGTTTAGAGTCAATGATGACCCGGCATTCACCTATACCGGTGTGGATTTCGCCGGTCCTTTGCTAGTTCGAGATGTCACCTCCAAGACCAGTAGCAAGGTATGGATCTGTGTGTACACTTGTCTGGTCACTCGGGCTGTCCACCTTGATATCGTGTGCAGTCTCTCTCCACTCATGACTTCCTACTCTGCCTAAAGAGGTTTGCATCCAGGCGTGGTTTACCCCGAAGGTTTCTGTCTGACAACGGGAAGAATTTTCGATCTGCAGAAGGTTCATTCGTGCTGTGTTCAAGGACAGTACTGTTCAAGATCACCTTGCTAGCCGGGGGTGTCAGTGGGGCTTCAACGTGGTGTACGCCCCATGGTCTTTGAACGGATGGTTCGCTGGACTAAACGCTGTCTGCATAAGATGATTGGACGAGCAAGCTTGACTCAAGATGAGATTCTTACGGCAGTTATCGAGATTGAAGGTGTCACCAACTCCCGTCCTTTATCCTACCTATGCTCATCAGACCTTGATGAACCTCTCACTTACTTCCATCTCAGTGTTGGACGAACCTGCCTGACAACTTGGATTCTCTGCAGAGTCCTGATGGTGAAGATTTTGAGGTAGATGCCAGTAAGCTTACTAGACGCATGAAACATCTGGCAAGTGTCCTCAACCACTTCTGGAAGCGCTGGAGGTCGGAGTATTTGGCTAAGCTGAGGGTAAGCCATCATCATGCTGCCGAGGACTGTTCATGCCTCAAGTGTGAAGGAAGGAGATATTGTCATTGTCCATGAGCCTTCCACATGGGTTTTGGAAGCTAGGACGCATCCAGAAGCTGTATCCTGGATGCGATGGTCTCTTCCGAAGTGCTCTTGTGAGAGTTGCCACTCGTGAGCAACAGCACACTCTTTTAAAACGACCACTGCAGCGACTATACCCACTCGAGCTCACAGATGAAGATCCTCCCACCGAATCTTCGCCTGAATCTGGATTTCAACCACATCCTGTAACGCATCCAGATGGCAAAATGCAGGACCGACGTGTCCAAGATGGGACACCTAACCCAGATGGCGAGACACCCGACACTCCCATGTTGTCAACAGGACAACCTGTCCATGCTGCTGCCAAGCGAGCCAGTGCGAGGAGGTGAATATGGATCCAGGAGCTGCAGGACTAGAAGCTGTCATGAGACTATGTGTATTGAATGTTTCACTTATAATTCATGTATTTTGTTATTTGTGTCACTTATTTTGGTTTGTGAACCTCGGTTGACCACGTCTGGTCAATGAGGGGAGGATGTTGAACTTTGAACTTTGCAATTACATCATTTTTGTATGACATTATTGATTAAAGCATTATAAAATTTTTGTTGGAAAAGTGGAATTCAACTACCAAAGTTGTTGTTATGGTTGTCGTTCTCTACAGCTAACAGAATAGACTATTTCTCTGATCAGGAAAGTATATTCAGAAGATCAAGTGTCTTGTCAAGGTAGCAACTATGATTGGATCCTCCCACCTGTCCTCAAGGTGAGTGAGTGTTTGACTCACAGGTAAACCATATGTCATTTAGTCACTGCCTGTGATGTAAATGTTAATGCACAGAGTTCAGACGTAGGAAACAGGTAAAGTATAGTCAGTTTAGCACTGATGATGCTTTACCAACCCACACAATGTCATCGTTACTGAATCTCTTTTCCAACTGGGCTCACCTACATATGCACCATTGTCCTCACTAATGAATATACACACCATCGTCGTCATATAGTCAATTGACAGACAGGATTATATTATAGAGATGGCTCCATACTATTCATAAGGGAGTGTCTCATAGTTTAATTCTGGTGCATTGAAGAGACGAAGCTTGTTAAGATCATGTGAAGATTCTCATCAGTGATAATTCCTGTTGCAGTATTGCTTTTATTCTCCCATGAGACAGCTGGCAATGTTCTTGTGTAATGCTCATCAAAGTGTTGTTGTTGTTTTCTAGTTGATGTTACTTCCCATATTATTGGGAGTTAAACCCAGATGGTATTTACTGCATCGAGCTGTCTGCAAGAAAGATCTGGCCGCAGCTGCTGTTCTAATTAAACTAGGGGCTGACCCTCTTGTTAATGGTCGTCAGCACACTCCAGCACAACAGCTCAGCATCAAATGCTCGGCGGAATCAAGGAACGAAGTAGTGAGTGATTAAATTAAAAAATCTTATCTTCTACAATGTAGCAATTCAGAACTTCATTTTAAACAACAGTATTTTAAACGCATTTCAAGTATGGATGTTTCAATCTGTCTCTTTATTTCTCCTCTCTGTCAGATGCCCCTCCCCACTGTCAGAGGGAATGTGCTGGAAGTGTTGCTATGCTACCTGTACACAGGGAGGTGTTTATTTCCCAGGGATGTCCTCAATCTTGGACTAGATCTAATAACAGCAGCCGACCAGTTTCTGTTGGTGGAACTCAAGCAGCTCTGTCAGCAGCTCCTGGCAAAGAAGATAGATGCAGAGGTTAGTGGCATGGTAGTGTGGGTAGAGATCACAAATTCATCAAGTGCATTTTAGTTAAGATATAAAAAAATTGACAGTTTTAGTTTTAGAATGTGTGCAGGCCCAGTAAAGTCTCTATAGGCTTTTTATAGTTTACTTACAAGATATTAGGGATAACACTAGGTAATGGATGGCACAGTACCAATTGACTTTATCATTAGGGATAAAACTAGGCAGAGGCGGTGCCGACGGTCCGGCCACTCCGGCTATGGCCGGACCACTTTTTGTATAGGTGGGTGTGGTCAATTTATTGCGCGCTAGGTTGAAAATCACTTGCACTGCGCACACTGACTGCTATGGCAGCATCCTGCAGCTCTATTACTGCTCATTCTTCAACCATGGTGGAAGATTTACCTGAATCCCCACATCAGCAACAATCTTATGATTCTTCATGTTCACCAAGAATATACTGACAACATCAACTTGACAGAAGTTGCCAATGATTTTGTAAGCAGAAGTGATCGAAGAATTCAACTATTTGGACACTTTTAGAACCTAGACATTATATATTATCTTATTAAATGGTCAACATTATTTTTGTTTTTTACATTGTATTAATCTCTCTTAATTATTGTTGTTATATCATTACTATTACAACTATATAACTGGATACCAGAATACAAGTAAGAAATGAAAAAGAATGATATCAATAGTTCAATTTAGTGTAAGTAAGTACTGTAAAAGTGAGAAGGAAAAAATGAAAATGTGCAGATAGAGTAGCTTGCTGGTGGTGCAGCCCAGAGTTGCTACTGCATTTCCCTGTTGCACTGCGATATACAGAGAGCCTCTGGAAAAGATGACTGGTGGAATTCACTTCACCTGACTACTGCCTCAGTTGATTTTCCAGCATCTACAAAAAGTGAAGTAAGTCCAGGCCAACCACCTCCAGAGGTCTCTATAGCAATTAATTAAATTATTTTAACCTCAAGCCACACCCACTTCCTGGCCTGACCACCTAAAATTTGCCAGAGCCGCCTCTGCTAGGTAATGGATGGCACAGTACTAATTGACTTTATCATTAGGGATAGTACTAGGTAATAAATGACAAAGTACTAATTGACTTTATCATTAGGGATGATACTAGGTAATGGATGGCACAGTACTAATTGACTTTATTATTAGGGATAATACTAGGTAATGGATGACAAAGTACTAATTAACTTTATCATTGGGATAATACTAGGTAATGGATGACACAGTACTAATTGACTTTTATCAGTAGATGTGAGAAACTATGTAATTTTTTCAGCTGCTAAACATCTTGAAGTCTTGAGAACGTGTCCGCGAGTGCATGCAGCATGCATGTGTGCATGCATGTAAGAGGTATTTTTATAACACGTGATAGAGTAAAGAGAGCAGGTAGAAATGATGATGCTTTACCAACTCTGATCAGTTCATGAATTATTCACGATACACACAGTCATCATTACTGACACACAAACACATTATATAAAATTGGTGTAGATAGCTAGTGCTTGTTAAGTTGATGCTAGATTTCTGTTTCAGGATTACGTTACAATAACATGAAGGGTGTGTTCTGAAGGCCACAATGTAATCCCCTCCCACTTTATTAATCCTGCCTTGCTCCTGACCATGTACACAGCTGTACCAGAGAGGTTGGCATAGTTCAGTGCCACCTTAGTGACACTAGCTATATGAACAGGGGCACATTTAGGAGGGGGGGGGGGATTGACTGGTGCTGTGCAAACCCCCCTTTTTTCAGAATGAGCCCTCATTTTTAGCTACTTTATTTGTTACTTGTAAGTGGAAGTTTGTTGCTTTTTCCTCGTCCCACAGTAAATTGCTTGTCTCTTAATCAGCAGTTTCATGAAAAAAATGGAACTTATTACAAGACCTACGGAGAATGCAGGAGCGTCGGAATGGGTGCAGCTGAGCGGCCATGGTCGCACCAATATTTTGACAAAAAGGCGTGTCTATAATTGTCTACTCTTTATCTGAACTCAAAATCGAGCGGTCGAAATGACTTCTGCAGGGACTAAATTGCTAATATCGAACCTTTTAGATGATTTTAAGGAAATTCCAGACTAGCTTGGTTCTTTATTTACTATTCCACAGCGATATTTTACAAACGTATTTCAGAAATCCTTCCAGCAATGTTGGTCTGCAAAGACATGCACATTTATCTATACTTAAAGATGTGCTGCCACTGGAGATGCAATTTTCTGTTTAAAAAACTACAACAAACTTTCCAGAATAAGGGGATTGTTTGAGGTGGTATTTGCAACGAACCACACCAATCTTTATTTGGTAGCAAGCCAGGCTATTTTTCCTAGTAGCACTTGCTGTCCTATTTTCTGCACCTTTTGTTCAGATGAAGATTAAATAGTAGCATCAAACTTTCAGCGAGAATTTAGCGAAGACCTTTTGTCCCAGACAAAATTGGACATTGTAAAAGTAGTGTGGTATGCTATTTTTTATTAGCTTACGCACGACCGCAATCTCTCAAATTTTCAATAGTTGTGGTCTTTGGTTGCTCGTAGAGGGGTGAACGTATTTATTTTGAGCAAGATGGGACCAAGAAATTGGTTGCTGGTCGGAAGTAAGAGGTGGTTGCTTCTTGGAGGTTCTAAATGCACTATATTTGTTGTAGTAACAATTGGGGGCGCATGATTTGGTCTCTCCATAGAGGTCGGTCGCTTCTAGGTGATAGAAGTTTTACTGTGTATATATATATATATATTATAATATATAATCATTTGATTATTTAAATACTAGCTATATCAATGATACAAAATAGAAAAGCTATCTTTGCACCGAAATCATAATAGTGTATTTTTATTTTTATTGTATGCTAGGAAGGAAAGACATCATTGTGGCTAGTTTTATTGTGTGTGTGTGTGTGTGTGTGTGTGTTTGTGTATGTGTACATAAATCTAGATTCTGGCAGGCTGTGCAAGTAGTTACAGCTATCTGAACATACCTCAAAAATATTTCATTACCAACTCCAGTGCAAGCAAACATCATTTAAGCAGATGTTTAAAACTGCATCATCATTATCATCAGAGGTAAAACATAGCTAGTACTGATAAGTCATTCGTGCAATGTATATTTTGTGCCATTGTATTATTGGTGGAATATTATAATCCTTGTCAACAGTACAGATCATTCAGATATTGAGTGACCATCAAGTAGATTCTCCCTTATCCTGGGAACTTGCTATCACTTGTCTAAAAGCCACCATTAGGACTCGTGCTAAGTTTGAGGGATTCATAGGAAGATTGTTCTAATGAATGGAGGCTATCCAAGTTTCACATGCTGGCTGGCCACATACAAGGACACAGCATGGAGCTGCTTTGTGTAGAACAGGTCGCCATCTTTCAACAGACATTGAGGAAGCACAGCTTTCCTGTGACCCTAATTACTAAAGTAGCTACACTGCACCTGTGCTGTATATTGTGATTCACATTATAACACGACTAAGTTTTCTTTATCATGATAGCTCAGCATCCTATGTACTATAGTCTACCTTGCAAAACATTTAGGGACTATTTAAAGAAAATTACTAAAACGAGTCTGATGTAAATTAATGAAATTCATATAAATGCAGACCACTTTAAAAACATTGCATTGTGATACAATAAAAAGGTATGAATACTGATGAAATTAGACACGTCATGTAGGCGTGTACATGTATGTCACCATGGTGACAGGAGAAGAAAATGTCTTAGTCATTTTGATCTGGTTTCTGACGGAGTTTTAGTTTGAGATCTCTTGGAATGAATCCTCCCCCTTCCAACTCTGAAGTCCACATCGATGTACTCTCTGCTCCAGCTGTAGCCGCGAGTCTCGTGGGAGCAAGACATGGAGGTCACAAGACGTTGCTTCAGACAGCCGGAACACAGCTGCCACACACCACCGTAAGCCAGGGCATTGAGCATGCCTTGTAAAGGGTTGAGAATAGCCTGGACATAATCATATACTGCATCTAATACTAGAGTCTTGTGAGGACTGAACTTTAGACTTCCAGAAGTAACACTAGTATCCATACCATGCCAATCCCCTTCACCTCTGCACGTACACGCCACACCTTCACCTCTGCACGTACATGCCACACCTTCACCTCTGCACGTACATGCCACATGTAATAACTTGAACAGCTATTTGTGTTATATCTCCTATGTTGTGGTTTATTGTATCATTATTGGTTCAATGGGTTTATTGGTTAGCTACTTCCTATTGAATCATTGAGTAGGAGACAAAATAAAGTTCCGGATTCCGTTCTGTAGTACAGCTGTAAAATGGTGTCTTTTTACCGTAGATTTTACCGTTGCGTTCTGTACCGTTTTGACTAAACGGCCGACACCATATACTAAAACGATAAAAAAACAGTTAAGCTTTTCTGTCAATTCACAGATATTTTCTAGCTAGAAACTCTTCCATAGCTATATCAGCAAGCTAAGGCCTTGTATTGCCCATTTAACGCTACGGGAATAGTGCAAAAAAGTAATAGAAATAAGGACATTCAAGGAATTTCATGGGTGCTGGGACTGGATGAACGATTTTTGACATTCCTGGACGTGAGTGTAGGTACTAGAGTTTGAATAAATTCTTGAAAATAATGTTATTAAAAGAGAAAACATTATGTTAGCATGGTAAAATTTTAGCTGACGAAAATAATCGCATTGTAATCAATACCTGTCTATATTCATAAGTCACTGCCATATTTCACTGCCACATTTTGATAGGCACAAAAATACTCTGCAACAGGTGAAAACTCTGACTTAAGCAGATGTTTGACTAATAACATACAGCAAGATCTCCTGGAAGTGCGAGGAATAAAATTGTTCAAAAAGCTAATTGAATATTACTCAATGTGATAACTTCTAATGAAACTATCCCAAGGTCACCAGAGGTCAGTTTGGAGATGGTTTCATATATTATTTCAACAATACATTAGGTTCGTGTTTTACAACCCTCAACTGTCATAGCAATCGTTATAATTAAGTGTCACATCTCATCTTGGCTCTTTAAAATAAAATAATCTAAGTCGCCCTTTATACAGACTATGGGAGTCCTGGGATTTCCCCCTCCCCCCAAAAATTTGTTTCCCTCCCTGGCTCAATCTTTGTACGAAAAATTAACGATGAAGTATATAATTGCTCATATGTGAAAAATTAAAACATTCTCTAAATTAGTTGGTTTAAACATGACCAACACTTTTTCAAAAGCCATGTTCTTTATCAGTTTTTTTGTAACTCAAAAATTTTTCGCCCCCTAGCAAAATTTTTGCATGAATCCCTATACTAAACAATAAAATTAAAAAAAAGAAGAAAAAAGAAAAGAAAAATTTTAGAGATCACTTTTGTTGATAATGAATTACCTGTAGGAGGCCCCGGCATTGTCTTTGAAGTCTTATCACTGACTTTCGCTAATAAAAAAAACGATAATCAAATTACATCACAAAATAATAACATCACACGATAACGAGACCACACCTACCTGTAGAACACACTGCTGCAGGTTGAGATGTCCCATGGCTCACACCAACTAAATAAATAATTAAATAAAAAGATAATAAATAAATTAATAAATAAAAAGACCATTTTTGCTAGTAATAAACAGTATTTCAAACAGGACTGTTTCTCAAGGGGGAAATTGCAAGGTTGCAATCCCCCCCCCCCTCCCCTTTTCCCCCCTTATTGACTTGGTCTAATGAGGCTAAATACAAAAGGATTTCAATTGTAGGAGGCATTGGCATGGTCTTACGAGTCTTATCACTCCCTCTCACTAATTTTTAAAAAAATCGAAGTCGCCCTTTACATCAATAGTCCAAACATAAAAACATAACGAGACCACACCTACCTGTAGAACACACTGCTATAGGTTGGCTCACTCCGACTAAATAAAAGAAATTAAAAAAAGAAAAAAAGAACAGATTTGTATATGAAAAAAAAATTCAGACACTTCTGTTAATAATGGAGACATTGGCATTGTCTTCAAAGTCTTATCACTCACTTTCACTAATTAAAAAACAACAAAATTTAATCAAATTAAATCACTATATGGTATGGTCACATGATAACGAGATCGCACCTACCCATAGAACAAACTGCTGCACGTTGAGATATTCCATGGCTCACTCCGACTAAATAAAAAGGGAAAGAAAATATTTGCAGGGTTTATTTCAGGATTTTTTCCAGGGAGTGGGGGGGGGGGGGGGCAAATGGGCATGGCTTTGACTTGAAGGGGGGAGACAGTTACATACGATTATGGAAATTACATTTATGCAGTGTAATGTCAGTTATCTGACGAAGTGAAACCAGGTGTCAAAAAAGTGAAATGTTTTCAAAGATTACTTAATAAACAATACTGCCAAATTAGCCTCATCTTGTTGGCTAACTTTTTGAGAATTTTTTTTCTACACCCCATTTTCCTCATTTCTTCAACTATTGTGTCATGATTTTATCACAACTTTTTCGATATTTGAAAAAATAAAAAGGTACCTGCTATTGACTCGCCTGACATTACAATCTACAATGAACTTCTTTTCGATACATTGATATCACACTTTGGAGTAACTAAGCTTGCTACTACATTAACTGGTTCCAGTTAACAAGATAACGAGACCACACCTACCCATAGAACACACTGCTGCAGATTGGCTCACTCTGACTAAATAAATGGAAAAAAAAAAGAAAGAGAAAAAAAGATTGTATATGAAAAAAATTTCAGACACTTCTAATTACCTGTAGGAGGCACTGGCATTGTCTTCGGAGTCTTATCATTCACTTTCACTAATTAAAAAAAGATAATCAAATTACATCACAAAATGGTAGTCACACGATAATGAGACCACACCTACCTGTAGAACACACTGCTGCAGGTTGAGATGTCCCATGGCTCACTCTGACTAATAAATGAAAGAAGAAAAAAAAAAGGAAAGATTATCACTCGCTTTTGCTGATTAAAAAACAAAAAACAAAATTTAATCAAATTTCATCTCAAACCAATCCATGAAAATAAAATGTCGAATATATAAAGCTTCGAATAGAACACCCTGTGTGATAGGATGAATGTTCATGTTTTCAAGGAAATATGTTGTAAGCAATATACACATTTTTCTGCAACTTTTTCATTCCTCATTAGACTGCCAGCATTATCATTATTAGTGGACATGCTAATATCAATTCTCCTGCTAGGGTGAACTTAACATCTGCATGAATCCACTGCCCCTGCCTAAAAAACCCTAAATAGCACTTTGAGGTTCAACAGTTTTGAGAAAATACTGCCATCAACTCTTTAAACACACTAAAGCAACAATTACATGATAACCAGATTCCTCTTACTTGCGGAAGGCCCTGCCATAGTTGGTAGGGGATGGCTGTTCACACTTGCTAATTAAAAAAAAGTACAGACTGAAGGTATGCCCATCCAGAAAACCTTTATAGAAGGAGCTAATCATAATCACATGACAATAAGGCCACACCTACCAATAGAGGGTACTGCCACTGGCTCGGAAGTCTCAAGGTTAGTTCCAGCTTAAAAAAAGAAAAGAAAATAAACATAAAAAACACACACATGCACACACACACACAAACATGCCATATTATTGACACCTCAATTCCGGATGCTCTGATTATCTGAAAAGAAAACATTTTCAATAAAATGCTTTGTATGGCAAAAAAAATAAGCATTTCCAGGTTTACTGAAAAATGCGATGTGGGAATTTTGACCGTATGCCTTAAGCTTGCTCACTCCTTTAGCTAATGTAACTGTACTGAACCATAATCTTTTAAAAGTACTGATTATCTTTATGCACAAATTACATGCAATAACTTCTCATAAATATTAATATCTGTAAAATTCAATTATTCATACATATAATTGAGATTCCCTTGTAATAAAATTAACTCTATAAATATAACCTTAGCCATTATAGATATATAGTTAATCCCTGATAAGATCACACTTACCTGTAGATAGTTTTAGTTTTCCATGGCTTACACTTGCTAAGAAGAAAACGTTAAAATGAATCATTATAGTTGCATGAAAATGAACTACCTACCCGTAGGAGTGGTAGAAACAGGAATTGGGGAATATGCTATAAAACAAAAATAAATGACAATGTAAGTGAAACCTAACATTTGAATAGATTTTTACCAGTAGCTACAATTCCACGGAGATACTCCAATAGTTGGGGAGAAATATTGTTCAGCACCACACGACATCCAAGCAGTTGAACCTTTCCACCTTTAAAAGCGATAGCAAAGCCACAATAGCCAAAATCTTCCAACTCACCAAACTATTTAAAATAATATCAAAATGGCAATATAATAAAATTATGCGACATCGCTTGGACTGCTCAGAAGTTGTCATTTCAATCTGTTCCCTGGCATCTTCTTTCAAATGTTCTTTGTCTGTAGCTGACATCTGGTGATATATTGTGCTGGCTTTCTGGTTAAAAAAAACAAACTTTTCCAGATTGAAGAGCTTGCCTTCCATCTGTAAGAAATCAGGTTAAATTAAAATATTACACATTTCTTATATATACCCTCGGTGGTTGCACACTTCTTGAGGTGCATTCCAGGCACTTAGACGTCGCTTTTTTGGCTTCGGAAGAGACACAATTTCCACTTCTGCTGCTTTTCTCTTCCTGTTCTTCCTTCTAATACAGTTCTATAATATACTCAATCTTTGCATATTAAATTTATTTTCTTATAGCTAGCTTATTACCTTAATTTGTGACAACTTCAACCCAGTGGCTCTGATAGCCACTTCAATATCTCCAGTATGCACTTTTCCCCCGCCTTTCATCCCCACCTGCATACAGGTTTTCCAGCATCTGAGTCGTATCTGCAGTAAAAAGCCTGGAAGTTGCAGCAGATTCCCTGTTGGTGCTCTCATCAAAATCCAAACAAGGATCATCATCATCATCATCAGACACAGGACAAGCTGCTTCCAAATCCATGTCTAGGGATGTATGATACCAACTACATTATCCTCCTCTAAGCTGCTACTGTAGTCCATTGAAAATCCCAGTACGTAATACTACGCTAACATACCCGTAGCCAGGGGGGGGGGGGGGGGGGGGGGTTGGGGTTGAAGTAAATTATTTAGCCACACCTCACATTTAACTTATGGTATGTCGACTTTTGATCGATCGTGTCTAAATCGCAATGGAATATTCTGCTATTTAGCTATATACATCCCCCGGATATACTTCATCCTCTATATGTGGACGGGCTAGTCTGATTCCAAGCTTTCAAATAAACATTGAACTCCTTGACTACAAAACATCGCTGATAAAGCAAGCTACGCTACAACTATTCTATTTATGGTGTGCCGTAATGTACTTATTTAGATAACCTATAGTACGAAAGGCCTTATTAATGGTTCACTGTTTGTGTACAGCTCACGGTAGTGGTTAGAAGCCTGGTTACACGAGAATGATATAGCATTAGCAGTTTACCGCTTATTGCTGATAGTCAGCAGTGTTCACTGAATTTATTAATAGAACACATAGAGCGTCAGACAAATTATTAATTTTGGCATATTTCCCCCCTTCTTTTTCGCTTTAAAGAACAAACGAAGAAAACAAAAGTATGTGTGGCTTTCTTGCGTTTCTATGAAATCCGAACCCCCCTGTGCAAACTCCTGGCTACAGGCCTAGCTAACAACTGAACGACTGAAGAAATGATCGCCAAGATAGCGGTGCTCGCTCGCTGAATTACCGGCACGCGCAATTTTGGGTTTCAAATTTGAAGGACCGTTTTGGTATGGAGGTTTCTCAGTTTTTTTTACCTTATTGGGTAGAGCTAGGTTTCTGAACCGGGTGCACAATCGGCTTGCCATAAGACCGGAGCTGTGATATCGCTATGTCTATCGGATTCCAAGTATTGAAGCAGCGCCTGGCTAGCCTGGAGGGTTTACTAGAATATACTGATCTGATCAAACTATCAGAGGAGCTCTTGAGACATCTAATAATTAGTAAAGAATTCTGTTACAAATTCTCTTCTCTGGATCACGACCACCTGGAATCAGACATCAAGGTCAGATACTTACTCAAGCAGGTTTGTGAGAGAGTAGGAGAAGATGGTGAAGTATTGGACAGGCTAGTTAGTGTCTTGGGTAAACTTGGAGGGAAGGTTAGATCTGAGTGTGAGGCTATGAAGAAAGAGTTAGGGAAAATGGAGGGAAATGAAGTTCTTAGTGGGACACAAGGTACATACCTGGTAGAGCAAGATGTGCCTGACCTGGTGGAGTGTCTTGTGTCTGGTAGTCACTTGTGGGATGCAATAGGTATTGCACTGAACCTTCCCAAACACAAGCGTGAGGATTGTGGGGAAGGTAAAGAGAATGTCAATAGACTCAGTAACATTCTCACTGCATGGATACTAGGTGGCTATGAGGGAGCCAGACCTGCCACTCTCAGTAGCTTGAGGAGAGCATTAGCCAGTGAGATAGTGGGACTAGGGAAACTTGCACAAGAACTGTTGACTTATCGGGGATTTGTAGACCCTTTACCAGTAACTGAAAGTGCATGCTCAAACATTACTATTACATATCAATCATGCGACACCAAAGTAGCTCAGGGCAAGTCCACTATTCTAGAAGTAAAGGTTAGCTGTAATGGAAGTGAATCTTACCAGTGGAGTAAAGATGGTGAACCTTTACTTGATGGAGCTGATTTTTGTGGTGTGTGTAGTAACATACTATACATCAACAGAGCTAGCCAGTGTACAGAAGGGAAGTATTCATGTAGAGTTAGTCGAGGCAGTGAGACTAAATGTAGTGGCAAAATAAATCTTTTAGTCCTTAAACTGTCCCCACGAGAAGTAAACTTGAGTGTATTAATAGATAGTTTGTTAAAATCTGATATCATATCAACAGAGATATGGGACAAACTACTGTATCTAGACCCAGATCATGTGATTTTGGAGACATGGTTGAAATTCTTAACACAACAAGTGTTCATGCAAACTCGAGAATTTAGCCAAGTTCGTGACAAACTAGAAACACTCTTAAATACACATGAAGGATCTGTGAAAGATATTTGTGGACTAATACATAAGGAGATAGAGAGACATATAGTTTCAAAAAATGATAGTTTGCCAAAGTCAGGTCTATACCAAGGATTATCAGTGTCTAATGCTTATCACTCTGAAGTGGCTGACGGCAAGTCTACACTTCTAGAGGTACAAGTTAGTTGTAGTGGGTGTGAATCTTACCAGTGGAGTAAAGATGGTGAACCTTTACTTGATGGAGCTGATTTTTGTGGTGTGTGTAGTAACATACTATACATCTACAGAGCTAGCCAGTGTACAGAAGGGAAGTATTCTTGTAGAGTTAGTCGAGGCAGTGAGACTGAATGTAGTGATGAGATAAGTCTGAGTGTCATATATCCTCCTGAAAAAAAAGAATTATTAGAATTTTACTCTCTAACAGAAAAAGAAGTAGCTCAGAATTCCTGGCCTCCTATAAATACCCCCAAACATATTAATGTAGTTCTTATTAAACAGGAACTCAACAGTTTATGTGACTATTACACAGTGCGTGGTGACATGGACGACATTCTGGAGAATAAGGAAGTTGCACAGTTTGAGGAGTTTTTTAAAGAATATAGAGAAGGAGCTTTAGTTCTTGTAGAAGGTCGTCCAGGGAGTGGGAAAACAACTTTAGTTCACAGGCTAACTAGGAGTTGGGCCACAGGAAAGAAAATCTTACAAGGAGCTAAGATGGTGTTTCGAGTATCACTTAGAATACTGAATGTTTCTGGGGGAGATAAAAGTTTACTAGAATTACTTCGGGGGTTTTATGGAAAAGTTCTTAGCAAGACAGTTGAGAAAAGCCTCTTAAAATATAAAGGGAAAGGAGCGTGCTTTATTTTAGATGGACTCGATGAGTATCCTATTGAGTTCAAGAAAAATTTAGTTATTAGTCAACTGCTGTATACTGAAAATTTTCTTCCTCACTCAATGGTTATAGTAGCATCACGCCCAGTGGCAACCAAAGCTTTAAGAACAATATGTAAAACACGAATGGAAGTTGTAGGATTTTCAAAGGATCAAATTTATAGCTATGTAAAATCTTATCCATTTGTGAATTCTTCTCCTGACATGGCTTGTAAAATGATTGAGTACCTAGACCAGCATCCTAATGTTCTTCACATGTGTTACCTTCCAGTTCATGCCTCTATGATATGTTTCTTGTTCAGTCAACATGAAGGTGAAATCCCTCACAGAGAAACTCAAATTTATGAACAATTCACCATAGCAACTTTAATATACCATAAAGCTCGTATAGGAGACAAGCTACAGTTGAAATCTCTGAAATTCCTGAGTGGTGAGGATAAAAGTAAATTTATTTTAGTATGCAAGTTGGCATTTGATATGATCATTAATTGCCAACAAGTAGTCAGTAAGAGTGATGCTGAAGTTTCTCTTTCTGTGGATTCGGTTCTTGGGTTGCTAACGGTGGAACGCACATCTAAATATTATGGCACCGAAGATTTGTACACTTTTAGTCACTTAACTTTCCAGGAATTTTTAGCAGCATTGTACATGCATGAAACACATGCAGCTACTGAGAAACTGGTTCTAAAGGACAGTTTAAAAAATATATCAAGGTTTTATAGTGGTTTGATAAAAACAGAGGTTCATAGTGAATTTGTAAAAAAAATTTTCACAACTTTGCATTTTGACTTCCTTTATAAAGTACGGTGTGCCTATGAGTCCCAAAGGGTGGAGTTGTGCAACCATGTATTAGATAATGAAGAAGTATTGTTACATGAAGATGTGATTACTTCTACAGATTTTATTGCTTTTGGTGATGTAATCTCTAAAGCTACTAAACGACTTAAAAAGATATCTCTTGAACATTGTGAGTTTGATTTTGAAGGAATGAAGTTATTTGTTTCAATGGCTACTGAAGGCAAACTTAAATCTATCAGAAGTCTAAAATTTGTTATCAGTAAAGATGAAGAATTTAAAGCAATGAATTATTTGTTGATTCACTTACCACTCTTAGAGGAGCTAGATATGTTTGGCGTGTTCTTAAAGAAGCCTAAAATATTACATCTTACCAACGAAGTAAAACTTACTCATCTCAATATCCTGAAAATTTCCGTACCGTTATTATCTTGTTCTAACCCCGAAAATATTTTGAAGCTGTTGATGTTTGACAGTAAAAATATAGATCAGGTGTATTTTTCTGTCCATCATAGTCACAATGTAAACTGTGTGATATGGAAGAAAATCCTCCACCATGCATTTAGTTGTCAGATTATTCAGAATGAACCCAAGTCATGGCTACACTTGTATAACTTACAAAACTCTCCTTCTCTCCCTTGTGAGAGGTTGTCTCACTGTACTGAAGTAGTTCTTGTTAATTGCTGTATTGGTGATGAAGGAGCACAGATACTGGCCAGCACATTGAACACTTCAGTCTTGGAGAATCTAGTTCTTGATTTTAACAGAATAAGTGACTCAGGAGCTATAGCACTAGCTGGCTGCCTATCAAAATGTAGTGTAGTACAGGAGGTGTCTATTGAATGTAACTCTATTGGTGACTCAGGAGCCACAGCATTAGCAGATGCACTAGTCCATTGTAACAGTCTGAGAAGACTAGACTTGCAGGGGAATAGTCTAGGAGATCAAGGAGCAGTAGCCATAGCTGAATTTACAAAGAGCCTATCTAGTTTAAATCTATATCTTCATAATGTGAGTATTACAGAAGCTGGCATTAAGAGAGTCTTACAGCTCAGAGCCAGCACTAGAATACGAAGAATGGTATTTACTTCCACATGGAATAGTGTTCTTGAAGCAGACACAGATACCTTAAAGAGAGCTGTTTACTGTGAGAATTTACCAATGCTTACATTGTCTCTGTACAATATCCACAATGTTGAAAAATTAGTAGCTGAACATAGGTATGTCAGGAATGTTATAGCAATAGAGTGCAGATTTCAAGGAATTAACGATGAAAATTTACCAGCTGTGTTTAACATTATCAATGGCTTGCCAACTCTTCATTTCATTACATGTGACCATATTACTTCCTCCAGTGCACTACTTCTTGGTGGCAGTTTGAAAAACTGCAAGTCGTTGCACAGTTTAAAAATTCGTGGTAGCCATAGCAGCAGTGCTTCACAATCTAGTTTATTGAATGCTGTGAAGTACTATACTAAGTTAAGATTTCTTGACTTGTCCAATATTCCAATCGGTTCATTTGGTGTCTTGTTAAATAGCTACTCAGAGTCATGGATTAACCTGCACACTCTTAAGTTGCGTGAATGTTCCATAAGTGCTCAAGTCATCAGTGAGATGTTGAAGCTTTGCAAGGAGTTGTGTTGTTTGGACCTTTCTAATAATGCCATTGATGATGACGGAGCAAAAGCTATAGCTGAAGGACTTAAGAATCACACTGACCTGCTAGAACTTAACATGACTAATAATAACATTACCTCAGATGGTATGACTGCCCTGAATCAAGTAATTAGCTGCAATCGTTTACAACATCTTCGACTCAGCTGTGTTAAATTCAATGAAAAATGTGTATATGACTTGGTAGATTGTATGAGCAAAGATTCTTTGCAGACATTACAGCTTGATTCTATAGAGGTAGGTACCCATTGGGTCATTGGCCTAACTACGGGATTCATGAAAAGCACTCAACTGGTAAATCTAGACATCAGTAATAGTGGCATTGGCACCACAGGTGTGGATCATCTAGAAAAGGGGCTTAAACAATGCACTAACCTCGAAGGTTTAATTCTTAATAGCAACAATATCTCACATGATGGAGTACCTGCTCTATGTAAGATAATGGAGACTTGTAAGTGCCTGAGAACACTAGATCTCCATAGTAACAATATTGGTATAGATGGTGCCTCAGACTTAGTCAGTGGATGGCGACAGAACAGTGTGTTGGTACTGGACTTACATCATTGCTTCAATGACCCTCATAAGTCATCTCTACTGAGTGGGGAGAAATGTTGTAGTAGGTGTGATCATCTACTAGAACTTTATTACAATAATGAATACATTCAGATAAAGTTCTTCACTCGTGGTTTACCAAGGATTATTTGGGAAAAAGTAGCAGTGCCACCAGAAATCGAAATTCATGGATGCTGTACACTTTTTTAATGTCCACGTATGAAACTAAGTTATAGCAGATCCATTTGTTAGATTATTGTAGTATATACTTGCATTACAAGAATTAGAAACTTAGTATAGCTTGAGTGACTATAGCAGTAGTAATTTTTAAAGCATGTTGTTAAATATACAATCGGCAAGATTCTACGTTCCACATCGTGGTGGTATTCAATTCTAATAAACTGGGACAACATGACATTGCAATGAATTTGATGATATTCTTATGAACGACAGAGTAGAACTGTGATCAAATGGAGATTATTTATCTCCTTTCAAGTAGGAAGTATTTCACAATTTGTCTCTATACAATCATTAGAAGATCCAGAGGATATTTGTGAGGATGTAGTATATCTAACATTAGTTCAATGCGACATCTATCAAATTCAATGAATGCTATTTCTGACTAAGATAAAGTATTTGCTAACTTTATCTGCGCATTGACTCAAATTTTAATGCAAAGTAATATGTGTAAACTCACTTGTGTACTCTTCCAACCAGAGAAAAGCCCAAGTCAGCACATAGACGAATAAATCTGGGTAGATCAACTTATCAAATCAAGTTGGAATTTTCTTCCTTATCAACAGTTTAAAAGGAAACAGTCAGGTCATTTAAGAGAAGATTGAAGTCATAAAGATAAGAACACTGTCAAAACTTTCCAACACAATCCATTCCTCATGAGAAGTCTACTAATCTCTGAAGTCACCTACACTGCACACAGTGTACAATTCATCATTCTTCATCAAAAGTTTTCCATTCTCAATCTACTGAAAGTGAATCTGTTCACAGGACTCATTCTTACACATATCTTTAGCGAAGCACCATCTGATGCCTCAGACTTTCAATTCTAACCCAAACGGTTGGTATAGGTGTAATTTAGTGAATTAGTAGCTATCATATTTATAAAGGAATCTTCTCACTTACAGACCAATGTTGGCAGAGATACGCCTGACTAGCGCCAGTGGGGAGGAGATAACTTGACTGGACTTCACTACAAGTTTTAATTGAAAAAATCACATGCGTACAAGAAAAAAAAAAAAGAATAATCATGATATGACGTAATGCACAATATTTGATCGTGCCACTGTCGCTAGTTTCTTGATGAGTGTTTCCCATTGTTTGTCAACACTCTTTCTCACTCATACAGAGAAACGAGGAGGAACAGGGACAATTCTAGACATCTCCCTTAGAGTCTTGAGTGCAGCTCCTAGCAGTCCTTTAGTTCCAACATTAGATCAGAAAAACAGTACTTCACCTCAATAGTTCCATTGTTTACCTTTTCTCTGATAAAGTGATATCGCATCTCAATATGCTTGGTCCGTCCGTGGAACTGAGCATCCTGTGACATCAAAATGGCAGACTGATTGTCCTCATAGACAACTGTTGGCTTGGCCTGTTCAATGCCCAATTTGGAGAGGAGTTATTTCAGCCAAACTGCCTCTTGGGTGGCAATGGAGAGAGCAACTTATTCGGCTTCTGCCGTAGACAGAGCACTGATGTCTGTTTCTTGCTTCTCCAGGAGATAGGTGCACCACAGAGCTTAAACAATGCAGCCTGACACAGACTTCCAATCATCCAGGTCACTAGCCCAATCTGAATCAGAATATCCAATCAAATCTCCAACAACACTGCTAGTGTAGTAGAATCCTAGATCGGATGTACCCTTGAGATACCTCGGTTCTCTCTTGATACCAATCCAATGATGTTTAGTGGGATTAGCAGAGAAATGAGCCAAGTTCCCAACTGCAAAAGCAATATCTGGCCTCGTGCACATTGACAAATACAGCAAGCTCCCAACAGCACACTGACATACCCTATTGTCAAACAATTTATCATCTTCAACAGCCTTTGTCAGTTTAGTAGATGTGTCTACTGGAGATATCACACTCTTGGTTTCCTGCATACAAAATCTTTCCAACACACATCACCGGACACCACCCACAAATCCTTCCAGCTGTTGCATATACACTACATCCTCTAACTTTCCATTGAGAAAAGCCGTGGTTACATCCAATTGATGTAGGTTTAAACCATTGCAACCGCCAAACCAATGAAAGTTCGAAGCGATTCCATGCGAACAACAGGAGAGAAAGTCCCATCATAGTCATCTCCTCTCTGCTGAGTAAAGCCTTGTGCCACCAACCAAGCTTTATACCTCTCAATCTGACCATCACCATCTACCATTACTTTATAAACCCACTTACTACCGACTTCTTTGCGATCAACTGGCAATTCCACCAGATCCCATACATCGTTAGATTTGAGCGACTTCATTTCTGTCTCCATAGCCTTTTTCCACTTGGTTTGATTGAGACATCCCATGACCTCTTCATAAGATGTATGTTCCTTAGCAGCAATGAATGCTCCTTCTATGTAGTAATCAGGTCTCTGTCTGACTCTCACTAATCTTCTAAAGACTGGTTGAGTATCTCCTGTCTGATCAGCAATGCCAACACCTGCCTCACCAGTTTCCACTGCCTCACTAGTATCCACTGCCTCACCATATCTATTGCCTCATCAACATGAACATCTGCTTCACCTTCAGTATGTGAATCATCTGCAGCCTCCGATTTAACTCGCTCGATAACACCAGATTCCTTGAAACCAACTTCTGACTCATTAAACTTGACATCTCTACTAAAGAATGTGTTCTTCCGGTCTGGATCATACAGACGATAACCCTTTACCTCATTGCCATAACCGACCAAAATACATCGCCTTGCCACTATATCCAACTTGTTCCGCTCAACGGCTTTCGTAGGACTGCGATTTCTTAAGTACACTGCTGTCAACAATGTCTCAGCCCAGAAATTCTGGGGTAGGCCACTTCCTGCCAACATTGACCTTGTCATCTCAACAAGTGTCTGATTCAGACATTCAACCATGCCATTCTGTTGAGGGCTCTTTGGAACCGTCAACTCCATGATGAATTCCCTCGGACCTGAGATACTAATCAAATTCCCCAGATGCGTACTCACCGCGGTTAGCACTCCACAACACCTTCAAATTCCGACCTGTGGACTGCTCCACCATTGCTTTCCAATCTCAAAACTTAAAAAACACTTTGCTCTTGGATTTCGACACATAAAGCCACAGGTACCAGCTTTTGTCATAATGGTGACAAAATACTCTGCACCACCTGCAGACTTTGGACTCAGTTTACCACAAATATCTGAATGCACCGAGTCAAGTACATACTCAGCTCATCTGCTACTGGCACTTGGATAAGGACTCTTGTGAAGTACAAGCCTCACAATAACTAATTTCCTTCTTGCTATCGAACTGGAAACCATCCATCATCTTCTCTACAGACAACTGTCTCAGACCATCATTGCTCAAATGATCATATCACCTGTGCCATAAAGCCTCATTCCAACCAATCACATTAGCCTGTTCTAGCGGTTGACAGTCAGTACAAACTGCCGCACCTCATTGCCACACCAAGAATAGTTCATCTGACTTCTTCAGTACACATCCAAACTCATCAAACTCGGTTGTCTTGGCCTTTTCAGATGCCTTTGAGACTCATACAAGGTTACATGAGAGGTCTGGGACATGTAGAACATCATGTGAAGTACACATCTCTTGACCTTATCACCAGGCAATCTCATTAACAAATGAACCTTTCCATAACCAACTACCTTGAGAACTCTGCCATCTCCAACAGATACCCGTCCAAGATTCTGCAACAGGTTGTAGTCACTAAATTGTTCCCTTGCTGTGCACATGTGAGACGTTGCTCCAGAATCAACGATCCAGCTGCCAGAAGGACCAACCACCATAGCATGATCCAACACTAAGACTTCATCATCTCCAGCTGAATCATCCAGTTCAGCCACCAGGCTGGCCTCATGCTTGGTATCCTTGTACTCCTTCTGAGACTTGATTCTCTTCTCAGCAGCTAATTTCCGGAAGTCTTGCTTGTAATGACTAGGTTTCCCACAGTGATGACATACCCACTTCTTCTTAGATTACTTGCCTTTCACTGCCAGGGCCTTCTCATCCATAGCACTGCCAACACATTCATTCAACTTTCATTCCTAATGCAGTAAACGTTCTGTCACTGCATCCATTGTTGGCACATCAGGACTCACCTCCAAGGCTGTGACCAATACTCCAAATGAGTCAGGCAGACTTGCCAGGAGGTATACCATGGTGTCCTTCTCAGTCAATGGTGAATCCATTTCAGCCAAACTTCTAAAGAGTTCTGTTATTTTCCTGTTGTGACCTTGCACTGAACCACCTTCACTCAGTCTTAGAGCGTGAAGTTTCTTTCTGAGTTCTACCTTGTTAGCTCAGGTCTTTTTGCAGTATTGATCCCTCAGCTCCTCCCAAACTTCCTTGGGGTTATCAATCACATCCAGGAGGTTCAACAAAGTTGGGTCTATAGATAAGCCTAGGATTGCAAGAGCCTTATCTTGACGCATGTTAAACTTAACCAAAGCTGCCTCCTCCGCGCCCCATACTATATCATGCCCAACAATCCATCCCTCAGCATTGCCATCTTAACATGGACCTTCCAAGTCCCATAGTTCTGACCATTCAAAGGAACACTCGCTACCGTACTTCGACCTTCAGCCATTGACAAAAGTGACTTGAGGCTACCGGCGACGTTTCAAGTTTCAACAAGTCTAGCGACAATCCAGCAAGTTCACTGAAGTCCTGGGCCCGTAACCTGTTGGCGGACATACGCCTGACTAACGCCAGCGGGGAGGGAGATAACGGAACTGGACTGAGTGCTTCCCATTGTTTGTCAACAAACAACTCGTGCTAGAAGAGTTATTCATTATGTTGGTAGCTCCAGTTGTGAGCCAGAGATGATGATCAAAAGTCTCAATACATCGTTTACTCTCTTGGTTGGCAGACTTTTGAATAAGGTGAGTAATCTGTCAGTACATAGCTAGCTTTGAAATGATCGGTAATATTATATATCAACTTTGGTGGAAAATTGTGTATTTGAATGATTGTCATGACAATAAATACTCTGAGTAGATATCTAAGTGCTCATAGCTAACATGAAGTTGAATAGCCTGACATGGAACGAGTCGTAGCTATGAAAGGTGGCAGTGAGTGATATGTGAAGCATTTATGGATGAATATGGACTTAGGAGCACTTTAATTGGACTTGGAAGGCAGGAGGTATAGTGATATGATAGTTTCTCATTACACAACATGTACATGTGTGTAGCTGTCCTTGACATAGTCCAAACATGTGACACTAAAGAGATTTGGTGGTGTGACAATTGGAAGAAGATAGTTCATTAGTCTCATTATGAAACTCTTCATGCAAAACTTTTGGTAAGCTACCTAATGATAGATATCCTTGGCAAATGTTACTTAACTTGAATTCAAACGTATTAGCAAGTATTACCATACTTTATTATATCCATTAAATAATGATTCTACACTTTATCATATTGGTGTTGTCGTACTATACAAGTTCAGCCACAGCTACTATGCATGATTAAAAAAATAGGGATACAATTTTTTTCTACGGTTAAGTTTGGAAGTTGCTAATAAAATGAAGCACCAAATAATTAGGCTTTAGCACTATGAATAACATTAAGTACCGTGTGCAGTAAAGGAGAAACTTGCGAGCGAAAACTTTTCTTCAGCAAAATAGATCAATGCTGTCTTTGCAGTCAAAATGTATTCATTCTTTCATTAGACACAAGTAACCCAGATGGCCAAAGATTTGTGCACAGCATCTAACGCAATCTCGTCAGAGATACTCATCACTATCCATGTGCAAAATTGCAGCTCTCAGAAAGAGTGGCTACAGTTGTGATACTGCTAATGTTATTCATAGTGCTAGAGCCTAATTACCTCCACCAACTTCTGGGTGGAGCTAGAACCACTGAGCAATGGCAGTGTTCCAGCACCATTGATTCATTGACCTCTGTGACCCCACATGTTATGTCATCATACATATTGTCTATTATGGGAGTAATGTTAAGTGCAGCTAATAAAAAGTGCTAACTTCACCTACAATAACCTGAACTCTGCCATTCTTCCAGAACCAATTGTTTCCCTCTTTATATGCCATATTTTCTTGAATAGACAGAGAAGTTGTGTGCATTCTATTTGTGGGTGCAGTCTATTTGAGGGCGCACTCTTTATCGTTCACCATTCGAGCTATTGAAAATTAATACATTGTGCGGACAGCATTGGACTGGCAAGGATGATGAATGTGGGGGAGCCAGGGGGACACTAATCCCCCCCCCCCCAATTCTCTGCTACCTTTTCAATTGCCTCACTTATGTCATTGATATCATCAGGAATTGTATATTAGTGATGAATATCCTGGAAATGATAGGGTAATGATATCCACTTTAAAATTTTAAACCACCTTTGATTATTGGCATTCTCCTGCATTCACAAACACCTCATGCATTTTCCAGCAGATATTGAACAAAGAATCCAAATAAATATTATTGAGTATGGTATTTGTACCACCACAACCCTCAGCCTTTATTGATCTGGGAGACAAGAAAGTTGCCTTGCAGTCTATATGATACCTCACATTAGCTGCATGCAAGTTGGAAAGAAACCCTCCCATTCTTAATTGTACCTGCTCAGATTGAAAATCCTTTCTGGCCTCACGAGCTTCAAAGATGGCAACTCTTAAGCTTTCGTTTCTGAATAAATCTCCCTCACAGCAGTATATATGCTGGAAGTCTTTCATTTGGAGGTCTAGAGTCCTTCACAATGATGCAGTCCTCTCCACAAAAGAGGCAGTGTTACTGAACGAAAATTTAAGCTGTACAAATTGTTTTGCACTTTAAGCTTACTGGTGAGACTTTAATAGTTTCACTTTGTGCTTCTTTATGCAAAACTTTTTGAATTGCTTTCTGTTGAAGTATTGTTCACACGTTTTTTAATGAACTAGAATATTACCTATGGTGCTTGCCAACTGCTCCAGCTCAGTGTGAAGACCATCTTCATATGGCTTACTTGCCCTCCCAATTCTCTCTTCTGAAGTTTGAGATACAGGAATGAGATGATTAAAAATTCACAATTTCACTGAGTTCCTCACTTCCTGCAAATTGCAAGCAAGTGATTTTATAAATTTTACTCCATACAAATTAGCTAGAAACTAGTAACATATACTATGGACTTGATTGCAGGTTATTATTCTTAATACTGAATTCAGTGAAAATTAAATTGCAAATATTTCAAATCCCCTCTGCTGGCTGAAAGCTAGCAAGTTGTTTTGAGAAGTTTACTTTATACAAAACATTTTAGGGGAAAAAGAGAAACTATATACTACGATGCAAACTTCGATAAAAAAAGCCCATTATTCTGCCTGTGTTGATTACTTTAGATTCTCTTTCATACATAAAGTTTCATGTGACGCACAAAACATTAAAGTTGGTAAAGGGATAATACAAAAACGACAGTTGGTAAGGTGTGACTGAATGCGTGAATCAAGTGAATATAATGTTAATGCTATATTATATTACAACACTCCCACTTAATATAGTGATTAACATGAGTCCAGTTGTTCATATACGCTCCATGCCAAGAAGTAAACGTAGAGTTTCAAAGAGAACTTTGGGTAAAGGTTTGGTTAGAAGATCAGCTAACATCTCTTCAGTGGGACAATACTTGAGATTAATCAAACCATTTTCATGAGCCTCACGCACGAAGTGAAACCGAATGTCAATATGTTTTGTCCTTGAATGCCCAATTGAGTTCTTGACGAGTGCTATAGCTCCTTTTGTCTTCCATCATAACCAGTGGTTGAGAAGGCATCCGAAGGTCAAGTAGCAATTTCTGGAGCCATGCAGCTTCTTAGACTGCAGCGCTAAGTGCAATATGCAATATACTCTGCCTCTGTGATCGATAATGCAACAACTGGTTGCTTCTTGCTTGACCAAGTAATCACACCACCGCCATAAACAAACAAGTAGCCAGATGTAGAGTGTCTGTCTCCCAAGTCCCCTGCCCAATCTGCATCTGAGTATCCAGTTGGGGTTTGATTGCTCTTCTGATACCGTAGTGCCAGATCCTTAGTCCCACTCAGATAGCGAAGTATTCTCTTTACTGCAGTGAAGTGAGCTTCCGTAGGTTGAGCACAAAACTTTGAAACAGCTCCCACTGCTTGGGCAATATCAGGTCGAGCAGCATAGAGCAAACTCCCCACCATTGATTGATACAATGGTTTGTCTGTCACCTCCTTGCTGACGCCATCACTCTTCACAAGTTTCACATTTAGATCAGCTGGAGTCGATACTGGCTTTGCATCCATAAGACCATATTTTTGTAATAGTGAAAGGATATACTGTTTCTTGTGTAACCATATACCATCTGCATTCTGAACTATACTGACACCAAGACAACAGTGTAAGGATCCCATATCTTTCATCATAAATCTCATTGACAAATTTTTCTTGAGTGTTGTAAGCTTCTCTAGGGCATTGGACATCACAATAAGATCATCAACGTATACTGCCAATATCGTTGTACATTCAGACTCTTCATTGATGAAAACGCATGGATCAGCATGGCTCTGCCTATGACCAAGATCCAGCATGAATTCTTGAAAGGATTTGTTCCAGCATCTAGACGCTTGCTTGAGTCCATATAAGGACTTCTTCAGCCTACAAACAAGCCCAACTTGACCAGGAACTTCAAAACCGGGTGGCTGTTGCATATAAATTTCCTCCTGTAGTTCTCCATTCAGGAAAGCTGTAACCACATCCATCTGATGCACAGTCATATCATTATTCACTGCAAATGCCAGAAATGTTTGAATAGATGAAAAGCGAACTACGGGTGCAAAGGTTTCCTCAAAGTCAATCCCATACTGCTGAGAATAACCCTTCGCTACTAAACGGCACTTAAATCTCTCCACTTTGCCTTCACTGTTGTGTTTGACTTTAAAAACCCATTTACATCCAATAACTTCTTTTCCTTCTGGGAGTTCAACTAATTCCCAGGTATCGTTGTCCATTAAAGATTGATGTTCCAAATGAGAAGCTTCTTTCCATTCTTTAGCATGATGACTTGACAAAGCCTCATCCATTGTTTTGGGTTCAGGTACTTCACTCGCTCTATAAGCAAAATGCTCGCATGTGGCTGTGTAGCTGACCCATTTCCCAAATTGATCGGGAGGGTTGGGGCTTCTGTTTGATTTCCGTACTTGCTGCTCAAACACATCCACATTAGAATGATTTTCTTGGGTTGCAATTGCTGGATCATTGGAGGCAGCATCTTGTGCAGATTCCCGATTCTCACTCTCTTCATTCTCAATTTCAGGAGATTTCTGTGGAAATAATACATTCAAGTTCAGGAGATTTCTGTGGAAATAATACATTCAAGTCTTCAACATAATGCTGGCGCTCACCGTTTATGGAAAACTCAGTTTCGTGAAAATTTACATCGCGCCTGGTTATGATTTTGTTGCAGACCTCATTGTATAAATGATAACCTTTTGAATTATTTCCATAGCCAACAAACCGAAGCTTTTCTGCTTTTTCATCCAATTTCTTTCTGGTGCAGTCAGGAACCAGGGAATACGCAACACAACTAAATACTCGAAGGTGTCCCAAATCAGGTTTACGACCATACCATCTTTCATACGGCGTCATCTCTTTGACTGATGCAGTGATTGAACAATTTTTTAGATATGCTGCCATTGCAATGGCTTCCGCCCAAAACTTCTTTGGAAGATGAGCATGATACATCATTGATCTGGCCGACTCCATGAGAGTCCGATTCATCCTTTCAGCAATCCCATTTTGTTGCGGTGTGTAGGCAACAGTGAGCTCATGCTGTATTCCTCTTGATTTCAAATACTCCTGAAATTCGGTGGACAAATACTCTGTACCATTATCAGTCCTCAATTTCACAATTTTCTGGCCAGTTTCATTTGTCACGATAGATTCAAATTCTTGGAACTTCTTTGGAACTTCACATTTGTGCTTGATGAAGTAAACAGAGACACAATGAGAATAATCATCAATGAAAGTGACGAATTACTTGTTTCCACCAATTGAATCAGTTTGAATCGGCCCACAAACATCACTGTGAACCAACTCTAACTTTCTGCTTGATTGCTTGTGGTCTACCATCTTAAACAGCTTACGTTGCATTTTTCCCACTATACATCCTTCACAAAGTGACCTGTCAGTCAGAGCAGATAATTTGATTCCGGTTACAAAATTTTGATCCACCATCTTATGCAACTGCTGATAATTTAAGTGCCCAAGTCGCTCATGCCAAGGATTCTTTCTTTCAGCTACAGATCCAGCATGCTCTCCCACTGAATACTTCTTCACAATCCAGTTGATATAGCGTTCCCACGAGAGCACCAACTCCCAATAAATAACCACTGCTATTTCGAATCCAGCAACTTCTCTGACCAAACTTAACTTGATTCCCTTTTTTGGTGGCTGATCGAACAGAGAAAAGATTGCACGCTAGCTTTGGAACATAAAGTACATCATGCATGGTGGCAGGCTTTGGACGACTGACTTTAAACATCGTCTTCATGTGAATGCTTCCAACTCCCAACGCTTGTACTACTCGTCCATCACCAAGGTGCACATCTTCTGGTTTATCAAATTCCTTGAAACTAGCAAAATATCTCTTATTGCTAGTCATGTGGCTGGAAGCCCCAGAGTCAACCAACCAACATTCATCACTAGAGACAGGAGTAGCAAAAGCCCCTTCACCATGTGCTTCATCGAAATCTTCTTCCACAACAGCAGCACCATGCGATGATTTTCAATGTCTATTCTCCTCAACTTTTTTCACAATGCTTTAAAGTGGCCTCTTGGGGTGGATACGCTTTGACCTCTTTGAACTTTGCCATGTATTATATAATTACCAAAATGTCAATTGAGAGTCATTTGAGAGTAGTTCGCTTCGCTTGCCCAATAATCATTTTACAAGTGATATAATAGAATAATCAAGTCTAGCTCCTATTACTGTCATGTGTGTGTGTGTGTGTGTGTGTATTAATAATGATTGATTGAAGATGACCCCCTCTGTATGATATCTAACAATACTCCGACTATTTCATGCGTGTGACACCTGGTGTCCTTGTCTGTGTTGTTTTAGAACAACCACGCAGTTCTCCACATAACCATAATGAGGAAGAAGGAACTCTAGATGCATGATATTATCATGCATCTAGAGTTCCTCCTTCGTCTCATTAATGGTTAAAATGTCTGCTGTGTAATCACATGTGGCCAACCTTGCTGTACATACGGACATACCAATGGCTAAAGTTGAATCTGTATCTGTATTCTTTCTGATAAGCTCTGCTGTCACTGGAGAATATGAAGATAATTGAATAAAATCAGCTCTGGTGGCACATCACTGTTTAGCAATAATGTTAAAAAAAGTGGCTCAAAGATACATTGCCATTACATATTCAAACATTGACAAAAACGAAAGTCATCGCCTTATTTGAGCTGAGGCTTGAGTTGATGTTTGGTTTCACAACTGATAACTGACCACAAACCACTACTTAGCCTACTCAATGGGTGAAAGAGTGGACAAACAAGTAAGCATTTAAAACAGTTTACTCCAAATACACATGCCAGACCTTTTCAATTTGTGAATAATTTCACTCAGCTGAGTTGAGGGTCCTGGAAGCATAGGCAATTGGCCTCTCCATTCCATCTTCCATCACATGAGTTAAAACAGCCCCCACTACTCCATAATCGGATTCATCATACATGACCAAGTTAAATGTAGTTTAACTACGTTAGGGAGATGTAGCCCACGCATCACAGGTGCCCAGGTAAGGGTGGCAAAGGACCTGCAAGTACAACGACCAAGCGCTAAGCAGGCACACATGGCACCCATGGCACCTGGGCACAAGTATATTTGGCGAACGAGACACTTACAGGGGTAACACAATCGAAAATCGGGGATGTTTGTTTATTTATTTAGATATATGTATGGATGTACATGTGTCATTTTGTACTTTGACCCTCGCGTTTTTGTGTTAGTTATGTGGCCGACCCCGTCCCAAATTGCACTAAACAGAATCCTCTGGTTTATCGATCAGTACCCGTATCACCCTAGAAATTGAATTGTTTACCGTTTTGAATTTTTTTGCGGGTGCAGTTAAGGGACTTCCATTTCTATTCGAGTTAGTGGCGGTGGTAAGTCAATGCGCTCTTTGTCATGGTTATAAGCCGTGCGCAACAGTATTTACTTGAAAATACATTGTCCACTAGACTACTGAGAAGGTAAGTTTGTGTAGGTGCATGTCCAGTTGTGTCAAAGCATTGTGTGTTATATACAACCACTACTTAGCTAAAGAATATCACAAAGAAAACTTTTAAATAAAGTGTATTGTTTTGTTGTTGTTTTTTCCCCCTTCAATTCAAACAGTTGCAGAGAGCTGTTACTATGGCACTGAAATCCCTTTAAAAAACTGGACCTTATTTTCAGTAGCTTCAGTGTTAGAAGTCAAAATCATTCATATAGAAATAGTATAGTCTTTAGGCTCCCTCCCATTTGTGCTCAAGCACATCACTAGTAGTCCTGATAGCTAGCAGCTACTGGTAGCCACTGTTCTCAGTGCTCTGTAGCCCTAGCCTAGCAGCTACCTGATACCCTTGAGGCTAGTCTGTTGACACTGGTGTAGTAGGAGGGGAGTCAGGTTGGATATATAAGGATCTAAATCATCAATCAGTGGTGAATGGCCTTCATTGATACTTACAGATGCAATCAGCTGAAAACAGGAATTCTATGGCTCGATAATACATGGGGCCAGTTAATTTGTCTTGCTTAACTAGTGCAGTTAGGTTAAGAGTTGGACTCTAGTCTTGATTCTGTTACTCTACCCACAGTCACAATCTCTAAGTCACGAGGGCATGCTGCCAACCCTTGTTATGGTCAGGCGTAGGCCTTCATTACATGTGTGGGATGTGTTGCCGGCTCCCACTCTCCACTTTATATCCTTCATTCAAAAAATAAAAAATTATGATCATTATTGTCCAGTGCATGTTAGTAACTATCTGCAGAATGTGGCCAGACCCTCTCACAGTATTGCTAAGGTTGGCTCTGTCAAAGTGAGCGGTATTCTCGAAGCATAGAAACTCTCTGAATTTGTCAAATGCATGCTGTAATTGAGATTTATGCTGACATGAGAGTGTTACATGAGAAGGGAGGTGGAGCAAAATGGGTTACATAATGAGTGAGATTAGAGAATGAACTGTAGTGCAGGCTCACAGCCGTCTATTCTCTCACTGCCAGGCTCTCTGCCTGTCTATTCTCACATGATCAGGCTCTCTGCCTGTCTATTCTTGCACTATCAGGCTTACTGCCTATCTATTCCCTCACTCAGCCTTGCTGCCTATTTATTATCTTGCGCTCACTCAAACTCGCTGCCTGTCTATTGTCACACCAGCAGACTCACTGCCTACCTATTCTCACACTATCAGGCTCGCTACCATCTATTCTCACAGTGTCAGGCTCACTCTCTATCTATTCTCACACTCATGTTACGGTCTATCTGTCCTCACACCCAATGCTATTAAGGCTTTCTTGCACGCTAGCTCACCATTGTATTCGTGCACTCTCGGGCTCACTGCCTATCTATTCTTGTACTCAAACTAGCCACCTGTCTGGTCCCACACCCAGATTGATTAAAATTTTTTGCTGGCTAGACAAAAGATCAAGCAATTACAACAATAATAGATAGCTAATTAAATAAATAAATAGTAACATCGAAGATAATAATAACAACAACAATAATAAAATAGTCAAACAAAACAAGTAGATAAATAATAAATAATTAAATAAATAAATAAATAAATAATAAGGATTAGGTGGTGATTGTTCCCACTGAGAGAGCTGGAAAAGATAGTCCCTAGCCCCTTGTTGTATAATATATAATATTATTGTAGTTTTTATGCAGCCTAACGAGGCAGGCTCGCTCGCCATTGTGCTCAAGCATTAAAATAATTATTTAAATACCAATGATACAAGATAGTAAAGCTATCTTGCACGGACATCATAATAATTGTTGTTGTTTTTATTATTCATTCTTTTGTTTTGCTAGGAAGGAGATTCTGGCAGGCTGTGCAAGCAGTTACAGCTATCTGAACATAGCTACATGTACCTAAAAAATATTTCCCCTACCAACTCCAGTGCAAGCAAACTTATCATTTAAGCAGATGTTTAAACTGCATCATCATTATCATCAGAGGTAGTACATAGCTAGTACTGATAAGTCATTCATACAATGTGTACGTTGTGCCATTTTATTGGTGGAATATTATAATCCTTGTCAACAGTACAGACCATTCAAATATTGAGTGACCATCAAGTAGATTCTCCCTTATCCTGGGAGCTTGCTCATTACTAGTCTAAAAGCTACCATTAGGACTAGTGCTAAGTTTGAGGGATTCATAGGAAGATCATTCTAATGAATGAAGGCTATCCAGACAAACTTGAGGCAATGCTGTTCAAAATTCTGGCTGGGCATATACAAGGACACCAGTGTGGATATGCTTTGTGTAGTAACCCACAGAAACATCATCAAAAGCAGGTCACTGTCTTTCAACAGACATTGAGGAAGCATAGCTTTCCTGCAACCCTAATTACTAAAGTAGCTACACTGCACCTTTGCTGTACATTTTGATTCACATTATAATGACTAATCTAAAATAATGACACAGTCTTTTCTTTATCATGACAGCTCAGCATCCTACTATAGTCTACCTTGCAAAATACTAAGGGGCTATTTAAAGAAAATTACTAAAACAAGTCTGTTCTTAATATTCAACCTTGACTTATATATATAAATTAATGAAATTCATATAAATGCAGACTACTTTAAAAACATTGCAGTGTGATACAATAAAAAGGTATGAATACTGATGAAATTAGACACGTCATGTAGGCGTGTACATGTATGTCACCATGGTGACAGGAGAAGGAAATGTCATAGTCATTTTGATCTGGTTTCTGACGGAGTTTTAGTTTGAGATCTCTTGGAATGAATCCTCCCCCTTCCAACTCTGAAGTCCACGTCGATGTACTCTCCGCTCCAGCTGTAGCCGCGAGTCTCGTGGGAGCAAGACATGGAGGTCACAAGACGTTGCTTCAGACAGCCGGAACACAGCTGCCACACACCACCGTACGCCAGGGCATTGAGCATGCCTTGTAAAGGGTTGAGAATAGCCTGGACATAATCATATACTGCATCTAATACTAGAGTCTTGTGAGGACTGAACTTAGACTTCCAGAAGTAACACTAGTATCCATACATAACCATGCCAACCCCCTTCACCTCTGCACGTACATGCCACACCTTCACCTCTGCACGTACATGCCACACCTTCACCTCTGCACGTACATGCCACATGTAATAACTTGAACAGCTATTTGTGTTATATCTCTTTTTACCGTAGATTTTACCATTGCGTTCCGTACCGTAATGACTAAACGGCCGACACCATATACTAAAACGGTAAAAAAAAACAATTAAGCTTTTCTGTCAATTCACAGATATTTTCTAGCTGAAACTCTTCCATAGCTATATTGCCCATTTAACACTACAGGGATAGTGCAAAAAAGTTCATACAAAATTCAACTTGCTTCAATAAAGTTGCAGACCGAAGTTCCGACGGGCACAGAGAGGTCTTCTGTAAACTACTGACGGACTTTTAATAGTAAAAAATCTAAGCCTGAGAAGGCCCTAACATCGAGAATCATTGATACCATGCAGTAGTCGAGCTAACAATTCTCCGTAAGACATCTTTTCTAAAATTTGATGATGATTATTAAAAGTATGACTGATTAAGTAGTAAATCACCAAGTTACAACACCACACCCCTCATTTCTGTATGTACATGCCACACCCTCACTTCCAGTGTCAATACATACACCATGCCACACCCTCACCTCTACATACACCATGCCACGCCCCTTAACTCCAGTATCCATACATCCACCATTCCATGCCCCACCATGCCACACCCCTCAACTCCAGTATCCATACATACACCATGCCACGCCCCTCACCTCCAAAATCCAGATGCCGTAGATGTACTTGTAGTCAAACAGATGTTCAAATAAGACGTTGTGCGTGGGCGTGCCTAAGGCGTGTGCCACTATTAGCAGCGTTCCGTCCACCACATTCACTGACCAGCTGCACACAACAAACAGATCCAGTCATTCTCGGCTGTGAATAATTAGAATAATAGCACATTTTCCCGTTCCAACAGGCAATATGTTAGTTAAAGCTGAACCTAATGTTTCGACTTCTAGCCGAAGTCCTCCTCAGGGGTCAACTGAGGTCGAACTCTCTGTGGTGATATAATGTAAACAGTAAGATTTAAACAGTAAGCTACCCTCTGGAAATCTTGTTGTTTACATGGTTGTTTATTATATCACCACGGAGATCAGTTGACCCCTGAAGAGGACTTCAGCAAGAAGTCGAAACATTGGGTTAAGGTTTAATTAACATATCGGCTGTTTGAACGAGAATATTTGCTATTATGATAACAAACAGATTTAAACATGGAACAAGGGCTGGCTTAGTGAGATTGGACTGGTGTGTGTGTGGGTGGTAGCTACAAGTCAGGAATAAACTAATCATCATGTAATCACTGTGTGTGATTATAGGGGCTACCAAACAGCGTCAGTTTCATTTTAAAAGTCGAATAAAATACTACTGGTAACGGAATTGGAACGGATGAGCCAGCACACACTGTGGTCATGAGGAACTGACCACTGGGACTCTTAATATCCCCTAATCTATTTCCCCGAAACAAAGCTGCTACTTTATCACTATAACTTCATCAGCAAGTCTTTCCATGATTATTCTAATCAATTCAAATGCTTCAGGAAAACAAGTATGACTGTTTTTGGGGAGGAGGAGGAAAAAAAATAATAACAAGAGGATGACTTCTGTTTTGTCCTTGTGTGTAATGACTCCTTGTGTACATAAAATAGTGAGTATAATATCCCTTACCAAACGTAAAACACCACGATAATTCCAAGGATCTTCCTCTTGGAGATAATCCTCTCCTTCTTCCAAATATCAGCGACTGGACCTGTAGCCCCGCCTCCAGATGTCAAGGCATTCTTTTTCACTAAATAAAACAGAGTCTGATGCAAAATGTGTTATTGTTTGAAAAATATGGAATAGTGTGGACACCCTTTACCAGACTCATCAGAAAATTTAGTGTAGTAATCGACAGATTAGTCTACAAATTAGCACACAAATCCTTAAAAAAAAAAGAAAAAAAGAAGAAGAAAATCAATAACAACAAAGTGACTACAACAACAACAAAACTTAAAAAGATAGCCCCATATGGCGCTGCTCACTAATTTTAGAACGAATATGGAAGAAATATTGGGGCCTGGTTATAAAATTTGTAGCACTCTTTGGAGCGGTGCAGTAAGTTGGAGCTCCGCAATTTGGTGCACTACTAGCCGAGCTGATACTCGACTGCAAGACAACGAGTTCTTTTCCATTTCAATTTTTATGATTTATTCGCATTTTTTTTCATTTTATAAAAGAAAGTGAAAATTTCGAGTTGCGGTGCAGTTCATTTTTTTAAGGTTTACCCGTGTGTGAAAATAATTTGTCGTTTTCATTATTAGATTCCAATAAAAACTGATAGCAAAATTTGGAACTTTATTCCACTCACAATTCTTATGAAATAACCCCGCCCCCATTTCTCATACTCTAGTACGCAAGCAACTTTTTTTCAGTTGGTTGTATTGGTTCCAAAAGAGCTCACCTATATCAAGAGTAAACAAACATCAATGCAACAATAACAAGAAAGTCAGAAGAGAGAGCAGTTTTTTGGAGAGAGCCAGAGGTGAAGGTATTAGATCTGCGCAGCTTGGGAAGTCTTCGCTCCTCAGAAATCGAGCCTGCTGGATCCATCCGCTCAAGCTCAGATGCGCAGAGCCCGGAGAATGGCTACAGGAGGAGAGGCAGCCTGGTGCACCTTGCCACGTGAGCTCAGATGAGGACTACTGTATGGAGTGTTGCTGTAAACGGCTATGAGACAACCTGAAGCTAAAGACACCAAAACTTCACAAAGTATACTTCTGCTACTACTGCGCGATTGTTCCTGCTTGCATATTATTGAATGGTGGGGTATTGGCAGGAAATAAATTAATATCTGGATCTAAGGGTGGTGCGGGCTGCTATGTGCGGCCACCCTTAACCCTTTCACTGGCAATACTATAACAACCAGATTGACAGCATGATGAGATATAAATATTTATTTTCTGTAAAGACTGAAGACTGTCACTGTAAGAGATGAATTTTGAAAGAAAACACACTATCTACTGGTAGCAAAAAAAAAAAAAAAAAAAAGTATCACAGTTCTCAAAGAGAAAAGCTAAAAAATTGGACTTACCGTTACTAATGGTGCTATCTTAGTTTAATTTCAGACGGTCAAGGAGTTCAGAGTACACAGCTTATTCAACTCCTGCTTGCTAAACCTAGTGCTATAAAAAATATTCGGGTGGACCAATACTCAAGGGTAAGTGTGCTGACAGTGATACCATTTCATTCCAAAAAACAAAATACTGATGATTAAGTATCGATTTTTTTTCCAGTAAGTATTACATCATAGCAACGTATAAACAAAATATGGGAGCATTACATTAGATTATCAATTTAGGAAAAAAAACAAAAAAACAACAACAACAACAACAGAGAGTGCAAGCTAAATGCTGAGTGCCTATAGGCACTTGTGTCTGTGAAAGGGTTGACAGATAAAATGGACATTTTAATTTATGCTTCTTCTTCGTTTCATGTAACTCTACAAGATAACATACTAGTGAATCCAGGTTGCTGCGTACATTGAGGTGAAGAGCTTATAGAAAGAGTGTTTACTACCCACAAATGATGTTGTCTCAGTAGTACTCTCAAGTCGAAACGTATTCATTCACCTTTTAGCAGTCTGAAGAGAAGCACTGGCATGTGAAACATCTTGATAAAATAATTGTAAGCTGCTATGATGAATGCACTAAGCAATTGAACAAGTAAACTGAAGTCCAGCTCTGTAAGACCTGACGATCTATACCCAGTGCAGGGAAGTAGGAAGCCTAATAGTTTTGTTAAAATATTGGTCGCTCCCGTTCCGACACCTGCAGTGGTCGTCAATTTCTACTGCATCACTAATGTGCCACACATGTGTACAGACACACACACAGACACACACACAGACACACACACACACACAACAAACACACACACACACACACACACTCGAAACTGTCTTTGGCTTTGTAACCCCCGGACGAGTGTCTGGTTCACCAGCTACTCATGAAGCTATTTTTGCCAGTGATGTTTTATAAGTCATCACTGGAAGTGTACCCAGTGTCCAAGGACAGACATATCATCAACCTGTAATGCTGTGTGGCTATTACCAGATACCAGTTATGATCATATGCTCTTGAATTGTGAATATCACAGCAAAACAGTTACTTTTATTTAAAAAAAATAAATAATCATAATCATAATCATAATCATAATCATAATCAATTACATACCAAGCATATAAACTAACAAAAAACTAAACAGGTATTTCCCCTATGGACTGATGACGTCATTATTTGCAGTTGTGTATTACGTGATCTAACTCGTGGTTCTAATCATCATTCTTGTTTCTTTATCGTGTGAGGTTGATTGTTTGATTGACTCGTTTACAGAGAACTGCTCGTTATGCGCTTACCCCAACAGGTTGTGGGCCCAGTCACCCTAGTTGAACTGAGAACAGAAGTAAGCGTATGATGGCCGAATATAAAACGTCAGCAGTTGTACCACTTAACGGCTCCAACTATCCTACCTGGAAAATTCAGTGTAGAATGAATCTAATGAAAGAGGGGCTATGGAAAATAGTTACTGGAGAGGAAACCAATCCTGCTGACGAAAGAGAAATGTTTGCTACGAGAAGGGGCCGTGCATTAGCCACTGTAGTGTTGGCTGTGGATCTGACGATCCTGTACCTAATTGGAAATCCTGAAGACCCGGTTGTGGTTTGGAAGAAATTAGTGAATCAATTCGAAATGAAGACGTGGATGAGACGACTAGACTACGTAGGAAGCTACACTCTTTGAAACTAGGAAGGACAATCCCACGTTAAGGAGATGACAGAGCTATTCGATTCACTTTCTGTAGCAGGTGACACAGTGTCTGAAGAAGACCGAGTTGTGTATCTCCTTGCTAGTCTACCAAATAGCTACAATGTCTTAGTAATAGTACTGGAGGCTAATGAAGATGTTCCAAAGTTAGAAGTAGTCACAGAGAGGATTCTTCACCAAGAACGAAAAATGAAGTCGAGTAATGACAGCAGTTCAGCAGGTGAGCACGCTATGACTTCCCACAAATCTTATCACAAGCAGAAGTCTATTCGATGTTTGCACTGTGGGAAAATTGGACATCTCAAGAGACATTCCAGAATTTATAAACGAGAGAAAGGTGTTCAGAAGGAGACAAAAGAAAAAACTCACAAAACCGTTTCCATGGCAGCACAAGAAGACTCTAGTAGCGATGAAAATAGTGGCCTTGTTGCTAGCCAAGCATTGTCATCAGTTTCAAAATTGAAAGATGTGCATCCATGGATTGTCGGTTCTAGTGCGACCAGTCATATGTGCCAAGACAAAGAAGTATTTTCTACTCTGAAGCAACTGCTGAAGTCTGTTAACATAGTTCTGGGAGATGGACGAGCACTTCAAGCTGCAGGCAAGGGAGACATCACTTTGGATATGGTCTTACCGAATGGTGAGTCTAAGCTGTGTACAATGCACAATGTCCTTTATAACCTTTTGAGTGTGTCTCAAACCTCTCAACGTGGCAATATTATTAAGTTTTCAGAGTCAGCCTGCTACATATTGAGCAATTCACACAAATTGATTGCTAAAGCTGAGATGAAATGTGGCCTGCTAATGTTACTTGTTCATTAACAAATGAAGATGTTTGGCACAGAAGGTTTGGTCACCTTGGGTTACGTAATCTTCAAAAGTTGGCAAGAAAAGAATTTGTAAAAGGTTATAAGTTTGATGTCTCAAGAGCTCACATTTTGTGAATCGTGTAGTAATGGCAAGCAGCACAGAACCAAGTTTCCTACCAGTGTTAGAAGGGCAGAGGTACCTTTATGTCTAGTACATATTGACCTATGTGGGAAAATGAATGAAAAGTCACTGAGTGGTGCAGAGTATGTCTTGTGAAACACATTTTACGTGGGTATACTTTCTGAAACGGAAAGATGAGGCATTTGAAAAGTTTGTAGAGTGGAAGACAATGGTGGAGAATGAAAGTGGTGTAAAGTTAAAGGCTCTTCGAACAGATAATGGAGGAGAGTTTACCTCTTCAAGGTTTCAATCATGCCTGAAGAAAGAAGGAGTGGTTCACAAATGCACTGTACTGAAGACTCCAAAGCAAAATGGTAAAGCAGAGCGCATGAATCGAACGCTAGTGGAGACTGCACGCTCAATGCTGTCTCATGCTGCTCTACCTCCACTGCTTTGGGCTGAAGCGTTATCCACAGCTGTTTACTTGAAGCCCATCGAAGGCAGTGAGTGATATGACGCCACAAGAAGCATGGGAGAGAAGCCTTCTGTTGATCATTTGAGAATATTTGGATGCCACTCATTTGTGCACATCCCAAAGGATGAACGAAAGAAACTAGATTTCAAATCCAAGAAGTGTGTGTTTCTGGGATATGGATCCACCAGTAAAGGATATCGCCTCTATGACCCTGTTAAGAAGAAAGTGATTTTGAGTCGAGATGTCATATTTAACGAGTTCAAGTTTGGCCTTGAGAGTGCTGATTTACAGCCTGAGTCTCAGAAATATGTTTGTATTGAATATCCTGATGATTCTCAGGAACCTGAGAATACTACTGTGGAAGAAACTCCTGCAGTCAGTGAAGATGGTGATATTTCACCAGTGGTGGATGGCTCACCTATGACTCCTGTACGTCAATCACAGAGAGACAGTAGAAAACCTGATCGATATGGTTTTCCATGCAATCTTGCATCTGTGCAAGAGCCAGAATCGGTAAAGTCTGCCCTATCACAACAAGTGTGGAAGGATGCCATGAAAGCCGAAATGGATTCCCTTGGTAACAATGATGTGTGAGAACTGGTTGAGTTACCAAAATATCAGAAGTTAGTCGGGAGCAAGTGTGTTTTTAAAGTGAAAATGAATCGAGATGTTGCAGTTTCCAGATGCAAGGCTAGACTTATTGCACAGGGCTACTCTCAAGAAAAGGGTCTCAACTATGATGAGACATTTAGTCCTGTGATAAGATCAGAATCTGTTCGTTCAGAGATTGCACTTGCATCGAAAAATGGCCTCAAATTGCACCGAATGGATGTGACAGCTGCTTCTCTCACTGGGGAACTGAAAGAAGACGTATTCATGGAGCAGCCTGAGGGATTTGCAGTCAAAGGCCAAGAACATTTAGTTTGTAAACTCAAGAAGAGTTTGTACGGCTTGAAACAATCCCAGAGATGCTGGAATCAAACACTGCATGCACAATTGCTGGAAATGGGATTCAAGCAAAGTCTGAGTGATCCCTGCATATGTACATCACAGTCAGATGGGCTGTTTGTGCTGGGAGTATATGTGGACGACATCATAATTGCCGGAAAGTCTCTCAAGAAGATAGCAGAAACTAAATCGTCACTCAATAGAAGATCTGAAGTGAAGGATCTCGGTGATCTTCACTATTTTCTGGGTGTCAATGTCCAGCAGAACCCTGATTCTGAAAAATATTGGATTGGACCAGTTTATATCCAGAACATTCTGGAGCAGTTCGGGTTTGAGAAATGCAAGCTTACTAGCACACCTGTATCAGTGGGTTCAAAGTTAGAAAAAGCTACCGATGAATCTCAAGTAGTTCGTGCATCATGTGATCAGTCTGCAGTTGGTAGTCTACTATATCTGTGTGGGTGGACTAGACCTGACATAGCCTGTGCTGTCAGCAATGTGACTCGTTTCTGTTCAAGACCTACCTCAGAGTATTGGACGGCTGTCAAGCGGATATTCAGATACTTGAAAGGCACATCGCAATTTGGTCTACTCTATGTCAAAGGACAGAATGAGCTTTTGTCTGTATGTTCAGATGCTGACTGGGCTGGAGATATTAATGACCGAAAATCTGCTTCTGGCTACATCTTCATGTTTGAGTGGTGGAGCAGTGAGTTGGAGGAGTTGAAAGCAAACTTGCATTGCATTATCTACTGCAGAAGCAGAATATGTTGCACTGGCAAGGACTACACAAGAAGTTGTTTGGAGGAGGCAGCTAATGGAAGATCTTCAGAGTCAACAAATGAAACCTACAGTAGTGTTTGAAGATAACCAAGCAGCGATCAGTATCGCTCAGAATCCTCAACATCATATCAAGACAAAGCATATCGACTTTAAGTATCATTTTGTGTGGGAAAAGGTTGCAGATCATACTATTCAGCTGAAATACCGTCCAACTAATGATATGCTGGCTGGTCTACTCACTAAGGGATTATCTCGTGAGAAATTTGTACGATTACGTGACATGTGTGGTATTACGGAAATGTCTACCTTCAAGTGAGAAGGAGTATTGGACCAGTCCACCTTTTCATTAGACTATTTCCTTTATATTTACTAGTTGGGTATTTCCCCTATGGACTGATGACGTCACTTTTTGCAGTTGTGTATCACGTGATCTAACTCGTGGTTCTAATCATCATTCTTGTTCTTTATCGAGTGATGGATTGATTGTTTTATTGACTTCGACTCGTTTACAGAGAACAGCTCTTTACGCGCTTACCCCAACAACTATCATACTGGTTTTAAATTTAAATTATCTACAATGCACGTGCCTCAGCTTGCACTACAAGTAGAAAGCTCCAGGATTCACTTAGTCGTGTCTGATTCTACGTTCCTAACCTCTGCCATAGTGAAGACCAAAGGTTGATTCTGATTCTACGTTCCTAAACCTTTGCCATAGTGAAGGCTAAGCATTAATTCTAACTCCTGGACCACACTAGAGGAGGTGCTCCAGATATAAAAAAACAAAAACAAAACAGAACAAAAAACAACAACAAACATTGAAATGTAACGTTCAGTTTATCCAGTCTCAACAGTCATGCTATGAGACATTTAATAACTGAACAATAACAACTGTAGACCACAAGCCACACCCATCTGCTGCAGATTACAAGCCACACCCATCTGCTGTGATCTATTCGGTGAAAATCTGCATTAACCATTTCGATCCTGACTTCTATAACCTTTCGGGCGTCTTTTTTTTTTCTACCACAAAGCAACTGCAAGCCAACAACCATAAACAACCTGTCAGGCACACAAATAGGTAGCTGTAGCCTTACAACAAGCAAGCAAACTTTTAAAAGCCTGAAAGAGATTAGGAACTAGTCCATCTTACCGCAGGCTTTGAGGAGACTCCCAAGGAACAAAACCAGTGGATTGCTCTCGATGTCCGGGGAAAAACTTTACCCATATTCTCCCAGAAAGCTGTGGGACTCTCTATAGGCTTCATACTTTCTGTTCTGAGGGTTTGAAGTTCGTAACCAATAAAAAAAACTTGGGCACTCGGCGCTTGGAAAATTCTCAGTAAAAAAAAAAAAAAAAAAAATTTTTTTCACCCTGCCCATATGATTTCAAGTTTGTTTTTTTTTGTTTTAATGGAAGTGCAACACTTCCTCTACATATTAAAAAAATGTAATAATATTGAATAGATTTTTTTTAATTGGAGAATGCAGATTTGTCCTCGCCCACACATATGCGGTTACAGTGTTGAAGGGTACGCTGGGAGCATGATAGTGTATCTAACATCAGCTGTAGAATTGCTTGCAATAGATAGTCAACAAATTGTCGTGCAGTAGAACTACGACTAAACAGCTATGTGGGTAGCAGGTGTGGAGCTAACTTCAAACATGATGCTTCCAAACTTGAGAAACTAACTCGCAGTCGGAAAAAAATTGTACAGTAGACCCTCGCATATCCGGCCCTCGTTTATCCGAAGGCTCGGATTATCCGGATGGTTAAAAGACCGACTTTGGTAAAGGTCGTCACTACAAAAACCTCCGCGTGCAGTTTGAACTCAAAATTAGATTGAGAAAATGGCTGAGGCTATTGGTTCTGTGTCTTCTACTAAAAGGAAAGGCAAGGTACTAACAATAGAAGCCAAACTAGCTATCCTAAACTCATTATCAAAAGGAATTAGCCAGGCTAGCTTTGCTTAACTATTAAATTTTTTTTGATGATTCAGCATTTCAGATATTCGAACATTTTGCATATCCGAACACCCTCTGGTCCCAATGTGTTTAGATATGAGAGGGTCTACTGTAATTTCAAATTTGAGAGGATTTCCACAGAACATATCATATCTTATCAGCGATGAAATTCACGTATATACTTAAGTAAATTAAAAATTATATAGATCTGGCATTACAAATTTTAAACATGTGTCTTATGTATTTATAAATGTGTGTGTCTGTGTGTGTGCACGTGATGCATCTGTTTGTTTGTTTGTGTGTGTGTTTATGCATATGTTGTTTGTTTGTGTGTGTGTTTATGCATATGTTTGTTTGTGTGTGTGTATGCTGTCCTTACTTTGTCTCCAGATAGACAGGTAGAAGGGAGGTAGTGCCACCATGAAGATAAATATGGGGCCATTCATGCTCAGGAAGTGACTGATGATGCACAATTGGCTCTCTGAACAACTACAGCAATAGCACATAAATAAAAATGGAAGTCTGACTAGTAACAGCTCACAAATAAACATGAAAGTCACAGGAACCTAAAGCTACTCTAATATTCCTCTCTCTCTCTCTGTGTGTGTGCCTCTTTGTAAGTTGTTCAGCTTTAGTAATGTCAGAAAATGCCAATAACTCATAACTCTATCCATGTACACCTGGCACAGCAGGGTCCATGTTTGTTTTAAGTTATGACTGAGTTTTACAATCCAACACATTTCAAACTTTACAAGCAACTGTTGCTTAACATCTTTCCAAACTTAAGCTTACTAGTCATACTGACATAATTCTGGTTTTTGTCAGTGAATTTGACACTCTTTACCAGTTTCTGGCTAGCCGTGCCTACCTATCACGATGAATCACGCGTTCTTTCATTTTACCTATTCTGTTTTCCACATTACGTATAGATATACATGCACTCAAAGACCAGGTCTATAGTAGTTTTGGTCGAGTACTGCTAGTGGTACACACTACCACAGCATGAGGGTCCAGTACTCACTCCAGCTCTAGTGAGTGGTACACACGCCACAGCATGAGGGTCCAGCACTCGCTCCAGCTCTAGTGAGTGGTACACACTACCACAGCATGAGGGTCCAGTACTCACTCCAGCTCTAGTGAGTGGTACACACGCCACAGCATGAGGGTCCAGTACTCACTCCAGCTCTAGTGAGTGGTACACACTACCACAGCATGAGGGTCCAGTACTCACTCCAGCTCTATAGTGAACTTCAGCACAGAATGAAACTTTTGATAAGTGGGTGTGGTCTAGAACTGGGATCAAACATTACTATTTTAATCTAAAAAAGTGTATTTGACTTTGAAAGCCAGTACATGAAGGTGAGATCAAAGGGCATTAGCCATTTCAATCCCTAAAATTTGTTCATTAATTCCTTACCCTTCTCCTCCATTACAATTATACCATGGCAGCAAACCAACTTCAGCTTCCCCCCGAGAGTATTTAAAGTATTTTCTTTCATTCATGTTTTAACTAAACTAACGTTTTTCATTCAAGCATGATTTCACAATTAAAAAATCTCAAACTCTAGCAATTTGCCCCCACATCTCTCTGCCCAGGTAACACTGTCCTCCCTTTACCTAAGATAAGGTGGGCATGTCCAAAGAGAAGCTGCAGAGCCAGCCATGAAGACCAGGCAGAAGCACCACGTGAAGACATGAGAGCAACCCAACCTCCATTGACCGCCATGTTTGGAGTTGTATACATCCACAGCAAAGAAGAACGTCCAGAAATAAGTAGCCATGTACCAGAAGAATACCCAGTTCTATCAGAAAACAAATATATAAACACACCATCATCATCACAGAGACTGCCTGTATATCTCAAGCCACACCCACCTCCACTACCGAACTGCCAACAGCCTCCGGTAAGTGAGATTCGAAGACATTCTTTTCCAAATTGGAGTGATGGGGTAGCCAGTAGACCAGCCAATAAACAGAGCGACCTATGACCCCTGCATACGCAAATACAACCACAAATACAACGAATAGTAAAAAAAAAAAAAAAAAAAAAAAAAAAAAAAACCATAAAACTACTCTATGCTATTCCACCTACAACCTCGGCTCATATTAAAAAAAAAAAATGGCTTCTTTGTTCTAGCCCACTATTGTGAAGTTTTTGTAGCCACTTGTTCAATGGCCGACCTGTGAAACACAACCCTCTCCTTATTCAAGTTTCAACACATACTCAACTTGTAGTGATGCCATACAGGGCTCAAGGCAAAGAGATAGACACACATCATATTGCTGACAGTGCACACATCGAAAAGCAGCTGCTATTACATGACTGCTACAAGCATCACTAACGCTAGTGCTGGGTGACAAAGGGCAAGATAGGTGATAGACTTGCCAACTGTATATTTTGTGAGTCTGGAGCAGTGACAAACATCATCAACATATGCAATGACCACTTAATACCTTATCACTACATCTTGCTACAGTAGTTGCTAATGACTATAATCCTAGCTCAGAGCTATTTCAAGCCCTTGTGTCTACACATATAGTGGGACATTTCACAACCTAAGACACTTCAAAGATTAGGAAATATATAAATACACTAGGATGTTAGTTACCCAAACACTTCAGTTAACCATACACCCAAAATCTAATAGTAGCACGTGCAGACATTAAGAATTGCTTGACCACGCCCCTTCATTAGTGTTTTTTATAATACATTTTCTATGGCGTTCAGTTATCTGAACATTTTAGTTATCCGAACACAGTCCCAACGTGTTCAGATAACTGCCTTTCTACTGTACTCATGTGATAAGGTGGTGTAGGGATGGGCAGAAGTGAAGCTGTTGCGTGAGGCCATATAATGAAATGGTATGATGTATACAAACAGCTTCCTCAAACTAAATAAGCAAGTAGTTGTACACAAATACTGTACATAAACAGAGGTTTATACCGTGGTCATGTAGAGTACACGGGTTCATAGCTTAGGTACTTTGTTTCCCATAGCAACACCTAAGAAGCTTCTTGTAACACAAATACTTGCCATAAATACTTGCCACAGCGACTCCATAAGAACAACCAAAAACAAACACACAGCAAAATATTATCCAATGAGTGAGTGTACTTACATGAACAGCTGAACAGCTGGGTCACAAACCAATGAATCACCAATAAAACAACAAAAGCCACAGTTGAACAAAATGTAAGAAATTAAAAAAAAGAAGCCATTTCATGTGCTTTGAGACCTGGGCATAAGCAGCTGTAACACAGCCTGGCTCACATAACTAATACAAAGATATCTTGTATGGTTTGTTTTTTTTGTTTTTTTTTATACTTAGTTATTATTTTAGTTGAAAGAGATACTTAACCTCCACAACACTAGGAGATGCTAAGCTATATTAATCGTTGGGGAGAAAAAAAAAAGGGGGGGGGGGGGGGGGGGGGGGGGAAGGCGTGAAACCATGATAATGTAAAATATTGATCCTCTAATTCTCCTAATTTATTCTGCAAGACTTGCGGCAACTTTGTCCGAGAGGAGTAGGGTTGCTAAACAACATCTCTAGCCAGGAAGTTACAAAAAAAATTTGTGTTATGCTTCAACTAAATTTACTCCAAGCTATGCAAACCTCCAACCCTTTAAAAATATGCTGTAAAGGTGTTAAGCTTGAAGCACTTTTTTGTTTAGTTTATTAGTCTGTTAAAATTTGTATTTATTAGTAAGTCCTTGAAATATATAGCCACTACAAACATAGTCTTAAAGTCAGACTTTGAAAATTTGAAAAAAAAATTGAACACCTTTCAAAATCAATCAACAAAAAAAAACAACAACAGCGAATTGATCAGATGAAGTTCAGTATGTGCAAGTCAATATGCTAGAGACTAGTTATAACAGACAAGGTGGGGACAAAGAGATGACAGAACACAAGAACACACTGTGATACCATTAGCTTAGACTTTGTACTCAATGAAGTGGTCATGACAACGAGCTAGCTCAGCAAATAATAACCAAACACTGAAGAGTTGAACTAAAGAAGTGAAAACAGGTAAAATGGAGAAGTAAAAATGTTAACTGACATAAAGTGCAATGAGTTTTTGCTTGCATGTCAAGTGCAGCTGCTTGAAAGAGATGCTCAAAATGCTTAAAGCTGTCGTCATTTCTAATTATTTTTATTTACTTATTAGTAGTGGGTTGTGTAGAGGGTAATCCCTGGGAGCAGCATATCGTTAAAGCTAGTATTTACTCCACAACCATCTGTAATCTATAAATGCATTCATAATTATACAGCATCCATCAAACTACTGTTCTCGCCCAGCTTTTAACCCACACAGAATAAACTGGAGATATTTGCTACCAATTCGCACTTCTTGCTGGTGGAGAAGGTCTTACACATTAAATACATAGGTTAACCAGCTGTAGAACAAGCATAGGACTAACTTGCACACCGTCTAATTACCCATCTCACCAATATCAGCCAGTAGGTCAGACAAAGCCAGCATCACCAAAATCCATTTCTGAGATACGGAGCTAGAAGGGTGGCGAAAACTGTTTCGGATGACTTGCACCAAGAAAAGGACGGCGCCGACAGCTCCAATTAAAGCACTACCAACACAAGTGCAGAAGTAGACTGTGTAAGCATGGAGGACGTCTGCATTGTCACTATACGGGAGGCAGATAAATGAGGACGCGTGTGGACTGGCCATGACGACGCTCCGACTTTCATAGCTGCCAGTACACCCCGCCGCTATTTCAGCTGTACCTGGGAATTTCTAAACGCAGAGAAGTGGGCGGAGCTCACTAACGGGGGTGTGTTCCGTGCGCCTCTCGCCAAAAGCGCAACCAAATTTTGGTAAAGGGAACGCACAAATTCATTTATTATGTAAGCGATCTTTTCCATAATCAGCTCAGAACAGATGAAACATGGTTCGTGGAGGCCCAGCTTATAGAAAAGTTAAGAAAGCAAAAATATTTGCTTTAACTAAGGTAATTCCCCTTTAGCAAGTTCAAACTGTTACGAATTTGTAGTCTTAATTAGGGTTTCAGGGGGAGAAGAAAAAATTGTTATAGCTTGGCAGTAAGAGCTGCTCACAAAGCATTGCAACATGCATATATTGGCAGAAGACTCAAGAAACGAGACATGAGAAAAGTAAGCGAATACCATTATTAAAATCAGCATCTGGTTCTTTGCAAATGTGATTTGAATAGAAGTTATGAGTAATTATTTACCATTTTTAACGAGAAGGCTGAATTGTTGGTGAAAGTCTACTCTGTTCCTTCCTGTAATTTTTATCCTTAATGGTTGCTGCTTAACTCGTCTTCTTAATTTTTTTCAAACTAAATTACATAAACTACTTGAATCCATGGACTGATCGAAGCTATACTGGAATACATGCGGACCAATGGGGGGTGGGAGGGGGTACGATTGAGTAATAACTAGATTAGCTCAGTTAACTCAAAGTTTCTCTTTGTCTCTTACGCACCATCCATCAATCATGTGCTGCCTAATTTCAAACTATATAACATTCTAATGATATCTTTAGATGATGTGAATGCGCTATTATTTGTAAGAATAACCTCATCTCTATACCAGCATTCACATGGTGTTGTCACATGAGAATCTCTACCTTGTGTGTTGCTTGGGTTGGTTGAGGCTCGAGGGTTTATGTTATCAAATAGTCGCTTTGTGACAACTTAAAAAAACTTTACTTCACTACTATTCAGTAGATGTGTACCATGGCAACCTGTAAAGTCACATGATGGGACAAATTGAAAGTATTTTTCTGTGTTGTTAGATTGTTTATATTTGTTTGCTGTAGCTATGGATACAGCGGCTGAACTGTGCGGTGCAGCCTTACCAGACCAACTACAACAAATTTATAACAAGTTTAGTACAGGTATGTATACATGTACACAAACTAGCAGGATGCATGCGTGTGTGTGTGGGTGTGTGCGTGCATGAGCCTCTAACTCCCTCTGTTGTGTGTGTGTGTGTGTGTGTGCATGTATCTGTAGTGTGACATCCAACTCAACCGGAAGGTATTGTCAGAGCTGGCCATACACGAACCCAGAACATTCCAGGTAAGCGGTGGGTACTGGGCAATGAATATCATTATTATTGGTACTACACTGGGAACCTGAACTGCTAGTGATGCTTGCTCACTTCTCTTCATTATTAATGGGTGTGGTTAGTGCAGTCTATTTCTAGTCATTGTGTTGGTTTTGCAGAATGAAATTTTTTTTTTCAAACTAGAAGTCTTGTAAAACACCACATTATTATTGTTGATGTTATTTATCCGAGAATATCAGTTTACGTTCAATTAACTTGGCTTGCTCTCTCTCACCACGCTGCAGTTTAGCAGACACATCAGATTAATTATTATAAATATTCATATAATTGGATACACAATAAAATTTGTTAGCCCCATTACCATGGTGATCACTCAATTTTGATTATGATTCTGGTATGCTCTGACTGTATTAGCACGGATGGACTGGTATAGATGTGCTTGTTAGTGTTGTATATATAGGAATCAATAAATTATTCTAGTATTTTAAGTGAACTTTAAAAAATTACACATAAACTTTTTTTTTTTGACATTTGAATTTGTGCTTAGGAGAGAACTATGAGGTAGATCAACATTCACAATACAAAAAGATCTGTGCATGCATTCAGCTACCAGAGAGCTGTTGATATGAATAGTGTAGGTTTGTGTATCAGTGTAGGTGTGAATGTGTGGACCCTCTGGTGTGAGGTTCATCAAGCAGCTGTTGTTAGCAATTATAATTGACAACTAGAGATAACATTTATTAGTACTTTCATTTTAAAAGTTGAGAATTTTACCATTGAATTTCAAACATTATAGGCAGAATTCAAAGCAGTATGGGTTGAGTGAATGATAGTTAGGGAATAGCTTTATAGTGAACATTTGAAGAATACTTTATTGAGCCCTAGTGTTTTATTTTCATAATGCGTGGCTTGTGAATAGCTCCAGTGACTTGAATGCTTGAAGATTGTCTTTAGGCAGTCACTTAGAAAGGCACCGTTATGGAGAGAAATGCCACACACAGTAGAACCTCTGAACTGAGAACAATTTGGGACCAGGGGTTTCAGTTACCAATGAAAGATTGTTTGCTTTAAGAGGTGATACAATTGTTTGCTTTAAGAGGTGGTACGATTGTTTGCTTTAAGAGGTGATACAATTGTTTGCTTTAAGAGGTGATACAATTGTTTGCTTTAAGAGGTGGTACGATTGTTTGCTTTAAGAGGTGATAAGAATACATTATCTGTTGGAGAGGGCTGGCTGAAAGTTCACTAAATAAACTAATACTAGAGGAATTTGCTCGTTGGAAAGTTTCACTATCAGAGGTTTCACTGTTACAGTTCCTGGAGTGGGTGGGGACCCGTCAGCTGTAATGCCCTCAGGTGCAGTGATGAGGGTTGCTCAACGTCCCATATGACCGGAACAACCGTGCTACTATAATACACAGTGTAATATAGCACTCTTACATGTAGTTCATCTCTCCTCTCAATGCCCCTCCCACTTATCGTAGGCTATCGTGGAGATCTCCAAGCAGATGTGGAGCTACGGGATGATCTGTGGCTACAATGACAACTCATTCAACCTGGACTCTGTCAGAGCTCCCATTCGCCGCCAGACCAAGCAGCCGAGGACGGCCGTCCTGTACGAGCCAAGGAAAGTCTTGGATACCAACACGGGTGAATTGGTGCTGGAGACTGCAGTGTAGTGTGACTCAATTAGAACATATCATCATTTTCAATAAAGTACATTAATATGACAGAAGTAATAGATCTGTTGGTATGGAAACAGTGAATATGACAGTGTTGATGAATGGGTTGTGGTTGTTGTTTTAGTTGGTGGGTGTGGCTTTGTTTCACACCATGTCTTGTGTCATCTGTCCCGCTGCACTCTGCCTAATCATGTGAACACAGTGCGACAAATAAAGACACACATGAAACAAACATCACACATGGAAACTAATAAAACAAACTTCTGAAGGTTCTGCTACAGATAAAATATTGAAGGAGTGAAAAGGCACAGGTAAAACTAAAAATAGGAAGTGTCAAAAAGGGAAGACAAGAAATGTCGAGTGAAATAAAGTTCTTAGTTGATACAAGTCTTAAAAATATAAGTTTCTTTCTACAGAATTGTCTTTCCTTCCTTCTTTTCAAATCTCTCCTGCCATCACAAACCTCCTCACCTCATATGTGCATACAATTCTGCTTTCATGTCGCCATAGTTCCTGCCAGCAAACTCTGTGTGGCCATTCCTGGCCTTCTCCTGCTGCTTGGATGTCCACATGCTCAGTAGGGATCCAGTGGGCTTGCTGGGCGTGGGAAGGGGCATACCATTCCCCGCCATGTTCCCGGGATTATTGGAAGCCAGTGTCTTCCAGTTTCCATGCGCATTATTAGTGTTGCTGCGATCAAAGTCGGACTTTTCTCTTTCTGTCATTTGCTGAAATCTAGAGTAATTAAAGGGGCAAACTAATTACAAAGAATTCAGGAAAGGGTAAGTAAGAGCTGGCTGGCCAGTTTACACTACAAGGACCAAGTATTACCATATTGACTACTTAACTATACACTCTGTAAGAAAAGCATCTCTGTACTCAACATTAGACTCTGTGTGTGTGTGTGTGTGTGTGTGTGTGTGTGTCCCTGCCCCCCCCCCCCCCCCCCCCCCCCCACTAGGTGTGAGAACCTCTACTTTCATGTGGTGGAATACTCACTTGTCTAACTCGTGCCATGCTTGAGAGAGAGTTGTCACTTCTGATTGAAACCCTCCACTTGAGGGGAGCGTACTGGGGTTAGGACTGGCCACACCCTCTATATGCACACACACACACACACAGAGAGAATACATCACACACTGTGTACATGTGCAGTATAACTTCAGTTGTCTGGACGTCAATTATCCCAACACTTCAATTCACCGAATCCAAATCTAATAGTAGCACATGCAGACAACGAGGAATTGCTTGACCACACCCCTTCATTAGTGTTTTTATAACCCATTTTCTATGGTGTCCAGTTATCTGAACATTCAGTCATCCAACACCTCTCAGTCCCAACGTGTTCAGATAACTGACACTCCACTGTGACCTCTTCAACAGTAAGATAAATATCTGTCATAGCCACGCCTAAATGAGAGGGGCAAACTCTGACATAAACCTAATCATTTCTTACGTCCAGCAATGGAATCTATAGTGGCGAAGCTTCAGATTGTTGGCAAGCGAGCGAAGCGATCGAGACATTTACAGGGGTCACACAATCAACATTCTATGGTGTTCATTTCTTGCTTATTTATATGGTACATGTGACCCCTTTCCGCCCACACCACTAATTACATAAAGCATCTTCATAAAATAACAGAGACGAACCCGTCGACCATTCAGTAATGAGTTGCAGCGCCTTGAAAAGCCACACGCCCACAAGCATTCCTCTACAATGCATCCATGGGCTCAGTGTTGCTAGTTACCTGCATGGGCAGATGGAGTCTTCCTGGGCAGCTGGCTGCAGCTAGGGCAGGCGGCCATTGTCTTGGTGATGAAGTCCAGCAGCATGCGGTGTTTGTCGCTACTGGCACTATAGGCCTTCGCTAGCGTCTCCAACTCTCCCCACAGCGTCCGATACTGCTCCTCTCTACAAGAATAGAGAGAAGGGATGTGTGGTTAGAAGTATCTGTGAACATGACTAACATAACTTCCTATAATTACTGTCACTACATGGGTTGGAAATGGCCTGATTTTGGAGAATACTGACAATTAACAGTTGATTTAGGCATGAACTTACTCAGGAAGAAGATTTAAGACCTTTTATTGTGCTACTTTTTTTTAATTTCGGACTAATTGTTGAGAAAACGTGAAGCTTTCAGCTTCGCGGTAGATACCAGCTTATATGGGCAACGACCCCTAGCGTCACATCATAATCACGTGAGCAAATAATTTCTTGCAGCCAGCGGTGTAGTTTGATTTATGCTCAGGGAAGTTAACGGAGTTGAAAGGAGTGAAGTTTCGCGTTGAAAATGTATATTAGTGAGTGTTTCTGGCTAGTTTAGCTTCTTCTCTCATGAACACAGCGTTTCCATGTACCATTTTCATTGGTCGAGCTATTTTGATGCCTCATTGAAATAGCTAACAGATTGCTTGTTCTTTTGGAAGGAGATTATATTGTAATAGCTAGGTAGTGTTTAATAGCACTGAGGGCTCACACCTTTGGTGCATCATTTATTTCAGCCAACAAAACCAGATCACATAGTGAACTACAAACTGCAATGCAAGGAGAGGACAGGGACTGTGCCTCCATGATAAGTCAACCAAATGCAACAAGATAACTCATTGGTGAGAGAGCCAAGCGAGCGAGACAGTATCCTGGGATAACAAATGGAGAATTGGGGATATTAGTTTGTATGTATGTGTGGACGTACGTATGTCACTTTGTACTTTGACCCTCATGTTTTTTTGTTTGCTTGGAATTAGACCTCGTTCCATACTCCACTAAACGGAATCTTTTGGTCTACTGATCTTTACCGGTATCACCAAGTTTTACCCTTTGGAATAGGTTGCCTCTGACATATCTAAACATTTGTGGACACAGTAATGTCTCACTAACTCACCAAGTTTAGTTTTGTATTTTAATTAGTGGCGGTGGTGTGGCCATTTCTTGGAAAAGTGGTTGTTGTTGTTTTTTGTTTTTATAAGTCAAACAAATTGCAGCGAGTGGTTACTATGGCATTGAAACCATTTACCTACGTAATTTAAAAGTCAGCTGATTTTTTGGTAGCTGGAGTTGTTTGTGTCGGGAACTACTGCTTTAAATAGTCAAAGGGTTTTAATTCCAGGAAAATTGGGGAAGGAAGTAATTCTATATTTGTTAGCTAGAATACCTGGTCAAGGGTTACAAAGCTACTTGTAGCTAGTTTTAAGAATAAATAGACTAAATGATGCCTTCCCAAACTAAACCGTAGGTGAGTAGGAGCTCAGGCGTTAACTTCTGGCAAACTATATAAATGTAGAATTTTTGTTATTTGCTTATAGACTGTGTAAATGTAACAATCAACTTTCATCAGATTAATTTATTTACTTGTTAGAATCACTGGCGCACAATGGCTTGCTCGCCCATCATGCTGAAGCACATCACTAGTCTATGTAATACACTTGTTTGTCAGTAAAGACGAGGGTGTGTATTCATGAGCTGATCAGAGTTGGTAAAGCGTCGTCATTACCTGAATGGGAAAAACAACCAGTGGGACCTAACGGCCTGGGGCATCTTGAAGTGACTTATTAACCTATTGTATCCTATAAAAACTGAACACTCGGTCACTGAACTGAGTTGGGAAAGAGTGTACATCTTGAGTAGCTAACCATAATGGGTATAAGAGAGGCAGAGAAGCAGGAGAATGCAAGGGTTAATAAATATATAAGCAGGTGATGAAAAGCTGACTGATGTAACTACTTCAATGAAGAAGTGAAAGAAAATACACAGAAAGGACAGAGATACTGGGGAGTAGGAGAGGTAGACAGAGTGGGAGAAGGGGATCTATGAGTTCAAAAGAAGAATAAGAAAAACAGGGCCGGGATGGCTGAGGAAAAAAGAGAGCAGGAGAGGGAAACCATAGATAAAGCTACCTTATGCTACTGCACTCCTAATTTGCACTAGTCGGTATGTCAGGTGCCTAGTTCTAGCAAATTATTTTATATCACGGCATGAATTCCTGGAGCATCTACGCGTGCACGGCCTAAACTGGACTCATTTTCTGAACAAATTTTGGCACATTAAAAACAGCTTCAAGTCAGTGCGAGTGAAAGCTCACGATTGCCTGGCCATACCTCCATTAGTTCATAACATACCTCCCCCCCAATCATTACCACACGCCAAGCTTGGAATTCTTACCATGCCAACTAGTACAATAGATTGTAGCTGAAATTGTGCACTTCTGGTCCAAAGCTTCAAATTTATTATAAGAATTTAGTACAATATTCTAAAACATATTAGAAGGGGTGCCACCATGTTTGGTGCTTTATTGAAGAGTTATGAGAGTACAAATAAATCCATATCTTGAGCATTAATTTGCGATATGCGCGTGAATTTAAATTTTCGCGGGGTATTACTTTTGTATAGCAAAAATTAAATTCGCGAAAAATACTTTACCAACTCCATGTGGTTAAGTCAGTACTATGGATTGGGAGGCTTGTGTGATCTGTGGTCATGGTGGTGGAGACCTGAGGTGTCCAGCAAACAGCAAGCAAGGTAATGGACTTGAAATATATAGCCAGTTTTTAGAAAGAGTTGCCAAGTTTCAAGAGCTTCAGGAGCTGCCTGCTAGTATTAAGTTCAGTGAAGAGCATGATGCTGACATTTTCTTGAAGAATCATGCCAAATGGCACAAGTCTTGCCACTTGAAGTTTGCCCCTTCTAAACTGACTCGACTACAAAGTAAAAGACTGCTTGTTGGTGAATCCCCTAATGAACATCATCAGCAAAGGAGGTCTAAGCGACGAAGATTATCAGGCAGTTTTGACAAAAGAGGTTGTATATTTTGTTCTGAGGTCAGTGGCACCCTGCATAATTGTTCCACAATGGAGTTAGATCACGACATAAGAAGAATGGCTACTGAGCTACAGGATACAGAGTTACTTGCTAGAATTACTGGGGGAGATTTAGTAGCAATAGAAGCTAAGTACCATTTTAATTGCCTATCAGCTCTTAAAAGTAAATTCAGAAGTGCTCAAAGGTCCATGCGTAGCTGTACCACTAGTCAAGAAGATCACCTCATTGAGGTTGAAGCATTTGCCCGTTTAATATCTCACATTGAAGAACATATAGTTAATGGAATTTTTGTATTCAAACTAAGTGAGCTTCACAAGGTTTATACAGATTTGTTACTAGAATTTGGTATTAACATGGATGTACATAAAACAAGGTTAAAATTAAAAATACTTAATCACTTTATTGGTAATTGTCAAGAGCAGTTATGTGACGGAAAGAGTATTACACTGGTTTTCAATCAAGGTCTAAAAGACATGCTCAAGGAAGCCGTAGATTTTCGTGACTTTGAAGCAGAAGCACTGACAATGATAAAGTTGGTAAAAGTACTTAGGAAAGAAATGATGGAATATAAATCTTTTCAATTCACTGGGAGTTTTTCGCATGACTGTCAAACTAGTGCAGTGCCTAATACTCTTAAGATATTTTTTTCTCTATTACTGAATGGGTCAAGCACAAGGAGTAAGCACAACCATGATACCCAGGCTTCCCTAACTATAGCACAATTAGTATATTTTAACACCAAGTTCAATACAAGTTCTGTTAGTCTTCGACATAGCAAAGCTCGTGAACCACCTCTCCCTGTGTTCGTAGGGCTACATACTCATACATTAGTAAGGAGTAGGAAAATGGTGGACACTCTATACAAACTAGGTATTAGTATTAGCTATGATCGTGTGTTACAAATTGAAAATTCTCTTGCCACTGCTGTCTGTGATCGCTTTAAAAAGGATAATTTGGTATGTCCAGCAAATCTGCGAAATGGTCTAGTTACTGTAGGTGCTCTAGATAATATTGATTATAATCCCTCTGCTACTACTGCACAAGGATCCTTCCATGGAACAAGTATAAGTGTTTTCCAACTTCCTAAATCTGATTGCACTGGTATTGTCAGAGATCCCATAGTTATTGATGGAGCACCACTAAAAGAATTTTCCCTTCCAGATGAATATACCACTGTACCAGCTGTATCATGTAAAACTGATAAACTGTCTGTGTCACAACTAGCTTATGATGACAAATCTGCTAGCCTTTTAGAAGGTGCAAAGGTTGAAGAGGAAAAATGGGTTAAACATAGTATTGAGTTATTATCAAAGAACATTCTTGTGAAAGGTGATTATTTATCTTGGGCAGCATATCATGCTTCCCTTGATACTAATGCATTGGATTACCCGGCACTTATTGCACTATTACCATTATTTCATGAGAAAGCCGCAACACTTTCAATGGTGAAACATGGCATGGATGTGTTGAAGTCTATCACAGCACATCTCAATCCTGGACAGATTCCAATTATGGCTTTTGATCAGCCTCTTTTTGCTTTGGCAAAATTTGTCCAGTGGAGTTGGCCTGAGTCATATGGGGAGAAGCATTTTATCGCTATGTTTGGAGGACTTCACATAGAAATGGCTTTGTGGAATACTATTGGAGATCTATTGGAGAGTTCAGGGTGGACATCTGCCTTGTGTGAAGCAGATGTAGCCTCATCAGGAGTAGCAGATTCGTTTTTGAAAGCTAGTCATCTCACAAAAACAAGACATGCTCATCAGGTTACAGCTTTAGCACTGCTAAATTACAAGAAGAAGCATGGGAACACTATTGCACTTCATCCCACAGTGATATCTCCTTTGAGACTTGGAAGAATAGAATGATTAGTGCAAGTCCGACATTTCAGTTCTGGAATATCATCCTGAAGTTTGAAATATTGGTATTAATTTTGGTGAGGGCTCATCGTCAGAAGAATTTTGATCTTTTCATTGAAGCCTTGGAAGCATTAACCCCATGGTTTTTTGTGTTAGATCATCCTAACTATGCCAGATGGATACCAATCCATCTGAGGGACATGAAAGCTCTGTCTGCTCAAGCCAAAGAACAATTGAAGAATTCTTGGGTTATACCAAAATCACAGAAAAAGTATTCCTGCATGCCAATAGATCAAGCCCATGAACAGAACAATGAACTCGTAAAAGGGTCTGGTGGAGCTGTGGGATTGACAGAGAATCCCTCCGCATTTCGAAGGTGGATGGTAGCTGGACCAGAGCAGGCAAGAATAATAAATGAATTCGAATGTCAGATTGTTAAATCGGAAAAATCGAGCCATTTGCAACATGAGCAAAGTCATTCGGCTCAGTTGTTGTTTCAAAAACAAGTAAACAATCTAACTGAAGTTATATCTACTATGGGAAACCCATTTAAAGAGGATTCAAATGAGCTTATCGTTCTGGATACCCGAAACTGTGCTGATGATGCTGTAGTTTCAACAGTAAAGACCATTGAAGAGTTGGGTTTCAATCAATATCAGCAATATGTAGTTAATGTCATCAAGAACCAGTCAACATCTATTCACCATCCTATAAAACGAAATTCTTTACCTCTATTAAAGCGACCATTGTCAAAAGGAAAAAAAAAATTGAAACAACAGGTTGATTGTTTAAAGAGTGATTGCAATCTTTTCAGTCACTTATATATTGCAAGCCAATTTCGTGACAGCAATCTTGACAATTTTTTCTTCCATGAAAATCAGCCATGGCCACCTTCACTTTCTGAACAAGGTAAACTTCGTCTACCAGCAAATAAATCTGATTTACTTTCTTGTATAGGAGAAGCTACCATTCTCAATCCTCCAAATTTGTATGATGTGAAAATCGTAGATGGCCCTGCAATTGTCCATTCTCTTTCTGCTAATTGTAACCGAGTAAAAACTTTTGATGAGTATGCTGATAGTGTGTTTGTAGAATGGATAGAGAAAGCATTGCACAATAGCAATCGAGTTGATATCATCTGGGATCAGTATAAGCCCAATAGTCTGAAAGATTCAACAAGAGAAAAGAGGGGGAAAGGCATTCGTAAGAAAGTAAGTGGACCAACAAAGCTACCATCCAATTTCCAAAATTTCTTGCGTGATTCTAAAAACAAAGAGGAACTTTTCAATTTTCTTTCGACAAAAGTATCCCACAGCAATAGTCTCTCAGGAAAAAATGTCTACATAACCTCAGGTAAAGTAAGACAAAAAACTTATATCAGTTATTAATTACAGTTATGTATGTCATTACAGGTCAAGATGTGATGTGTAGAGTGCCATACATGCCAATGTCTTCATGTAATCTCGAAGAAGCTGATAGCAGGATTTGTGTCCATATACAGGATGCCATTGAGAAAGGTGCCAGAAAGGTGTGCATACGAACTGTTGACACTGATGTAATAATAATTACAGCTGGCATATTTTTTGAACTCCAAGATTTGTACCCAAATATTGATATATGGGTAGCATTTGGTATGGGAAAAAATTTCCAGTATTACTACCTCAATGGGATTTGCCAAAACCTTGGTAAAGAGAAATGTCGAGCTTTGCCTTTTTTTCATTCATTTACGGGTTGTGATACAACCTCCCAGTTTCTTGGTAAAGGAAAAAAATCGTCATGGGTAGCCTGGAAAGCATATCCTAGTGCTACTGCAGCTTTTCAGTATGCATATAGAAACCCTTTCATGAAGGTCAACAAGAACTCTGTATGTTTTGAACTTATTGAACGATTTACATGTGTTCTTTATGACAAGACCACATCAATCACTAGTGTAAATGATTTAAGGCAAAATTTATTTTCAAAAAGGGCAAAATTAATCAACAGTATCCCACCCACACAGGTAAGCTGCTCGTTTTTTATGTGTATTTTTACTGGCTGATAATTACTTTTTGTTTTCTTCTTGATACTTAGGATGCTCTTATAGAGCACACTAACAGGGCATTGTATCAAGCTAGTATATGGGCAACTTGCCTTCACACACATCAAACCATCCCTTCTCCAGAAGGATTTGGTTGGACTGAGGAAGAAGGTTGGAAACCAGTGTGGACACTTCTTCCTGAAGTTGCAAGTGCATGCCAAGAGCTTCTTAAGTGTGGCTGCAGAGCACTTCCCTTGTGTTCAAAGAATTGCAAGTGTAAAGATGCTGGACTTCAGTGTACTCCACTTTGCAATTGTGGTGGCTCTTGTGATCATTAACATTTCTTTTTTCATTATTTGATTTTTCATTCTCTACCAATTTTAAATATATTTTCATTTGCCTTTGATTAAGTTGCATCCTATCTGCAATGTATAATATGAATATGATGATTTTAACAAGAATAAATTTAACTACCAGGGATGTCTGTCATCCTTCTTAAATGCTGACTATGCACTGTTAAATTCGGCATTAATTTAAAATAGTTTTGGTTATCACAAAACAATTTCAATTATTTTGTCCAAAACATTTATAGTTTAGTTAATCCTATCCTGAATGTGGTATGTACTAATTTCAGACCCTTGTTGAAGCATAAATCTTCCTAAAATAATTTTTGCACATTTAATGCTAAATATTCGAATATTTCAGAACAGAGGTGTGATACCCATTCTCTTTCAAGCACTCTGTCAAGCATTCATCTGGTGTTGAAAAGATGTTTGTATGCAGTCGTGAACAAGAGAACACCCATAAGCAGATCAGGTCCTATTGCCTACAGGTAGGTACAAGTTCATGACAGACAGCATGCATGTGGCATGTGGATAGGCTGATTATTGCCACCAAATTCACCAAATTCATTAAGTATAACCTAAAGAATATCTACACAAAGTTTTATGCTTTGGACCAGTTTTGCACAAAATCAACGAAAATCTGATTTTATCTACTGCACTAAACCTTCCATTCTGCAATCGTAAATTGCATCAATCATTTATTTATTTATTTATTTTGTCATTCTCCTCCACCCACCTTCTGGTCCCCTTGCTCCTGCCCCCTGTGTTAGGCACTGCCAGAGGTTCGTTAGAGTTCTCCCGTACCTGTAGATCTAGCACTACTCTACGACAAGACTCCACCTCCGCATCTGATAGCATGGGACGCTTCAGTAAACTAGGCAACGGCTCCAACTCCTAACACACATACACACACATCTAACACGCACAAGCACCAAAACCACTCCTCCCTTCCCCCACCCCCACCCCCACACAACAGGAAGTATTCAGTTGATCAAGAAAGGCATTTAAAACTGGAGTAATGTTTGACTAATTCTGTCCAAATATTCACAATTTTATTTTCTATTATTTCTATTGTGACCATTCTTTATCTTTATCAACCCCTTACCAGTCTTAGAGTGTATAAAATGGTGTCGTTGTAGACCAAAGGCCAGTATCTAGTGTCGTGCTCTAATTTGGACAATGCTGAAAAAACAAACACACAAAGTCACGCTAACACATGGAATATAGCACAGCTATGGTAGTATAATATTAAACTCATTGACCTCCGTCCTCACCTTTAGTGATAGGATAGACAGAGGGTATCTTGGTTCTGGCAATGGACTGTGGGTAGAGGAGGTTCTCTAGAACTAGGTCATTGAAATCCTACAAATACAAATAAATGAGCATGGAACTTTTAGCACCAGTTTACATAAAACAATAAACAAACAATAATAAAAAAATTAAAAAAACTACAGTATAGAAGATAGGTGCAGCACAGCACCTGGCTGAGTGGGTGGAGCTTAGATACATTCCTCATGTTAACTATTAGCTATAGCTGCTTCAGAATACAACCCAGTACTTCAATCATGAGGGCCTTCTTAGAGATTAATAAATGAATGAATGAACAGTTGATGATGACAGCATGTGCACATGCACACCACATCAATCAATTCAAATATAGTCAGAAGTTCAAACATAAATTATTAATAGTCTATGTCAGGTTTAGTAGAGGATATAATACTGACAGCAGTCTATGTCAGGTTTAGTGTAGGATATAATACTGACAGCAGTCTATGTCAGGTTTAGTGGAGGATATAATACTGACAGCACTCTATGTCAGGTTTAGTAGAGGATATAATACTGACAGCAGTCTATGCCAGGTTTAGTGGAGGATATAATACTGACAGCAGTCTATGCCAGGTTTAGTAGAGGATATAATACTGACAGCAGTCTATGTCAGGTTTAGTGGAGGATATAATACTGACAGCAGTCTATGTCAGGTTTAGTGGAGGATATAATACTGACAGCAGTCTATGTCAGGTTTAGTGGAGGATATAATACTGACAGCAGTCTATGTCAGGTGTAGTGGAGGATATAATACTGACAGATCAGTCTATGTCAGGTGTTTAAGTGGAGGATACAATACTGACCGAGGGAGTCAATCTGTCCGTGTTTACTTGTGGATATCTAATGACTGACAAAGCAGTCTTGCCAGGTTTTTGGACGAATATAATCTTGACAGCATTCTATGTCCGGTTGAGTTGGAGGAATAATACTGACGCAGTCTATGTCAGGTGTGTTAGTTGGGATATAAATAACTGAAGCAGTCTGTGTCAGGTTTAGTGGAGGTACAATACTGCATCAGTCTAATCGAGATTTGAGTGGGGATATAATACTGACAAGGCAGTCTATGTCAGGTTAGTGGAGGATAGATACGACAGCATCCTATGTCAGGTTTAAGTGGAGGATAAATACTGACACGCAGTCTATTCAGGTTTTGGTGGAAAGGATACATACTGACAGGCAGGTCTTTTCATGTTTAGTGGAGGATATAATACTGACAGCAGTCTATGTCAGGTTTAGTGGAGGATATAATACTGACAGCAGTCTATGCCAGGTTTAGTGGAGGATATAATACTGACAGCAGTCTATGTCAGGTTTAGTGGAGGATATAATATTGACAGCAGTCTATGCCAGGTTTAGTGGAGGATATAATACTGACAGCAGTCTATGTCAGGTTTAGTGGAGGATATAATACTGACAGCAGTCTATGTCAGGTTTAGTGGAGGATATAATACTGACAGCAGTCTATGTCAGGTTTAGTGGAGGATACAATACTGACAGCAGTCTATGTCAGGTTTAGTGGAGGATATAATACTGACAGCAGTCTATGTCAGGTTTAGTGGAGGATATAATACTGACAGCAGTCTATGTCAGGTTTAGTGGAGGATACAATACTGACAGCAGTCTATGTCAGGTTTAGTAAAGGATACAATACTGACAGCAGTCTATGTCAGGTTTAGTGGAGGATACAATACTGACAGCAGTCTATGTCAGGTTTAGTAAAGGATATAATACTGACAGCAGTCTATGTCAGGTTTAGTGGAGGATATAATACTGACAGCAGTCTATGTCAGGTTTAGTAGAGGATATAATACTGACAGCAGTCTATGTCAGGTTTAGTGGGGGATATAATACTGACAGCAGTCTATGTCAGGTTTAGTGGAGGATACAATACTGACAGCAGTCTATGTCAGGTTTAGTGGGGGATATAATACTGACAGCAGTCTATGTCAGGTTTAGTAGAGGATATAATACTGACAGCAGTCTATGTCAGGTTTAGTGGGGGATATAATACTGACAGCAGTCTATGTCAGGTTTAGTGGAGGATATATACTGAACAGCAGTTCTATGTCAGGTTTAGTAGAGGATATAATACTGACAGCAGTCTATGTCAGGTTTAGTGTAGGATATAATACTGACAGCAGTCTATGTCAGGTTTAGTGGAGGATATAATACTGACAGCACTCTATGTCAGGTTTAGTAGAGGATATAATACTGACAGCAGTCTATGCCAGGTTTAGTGGAGGATATAATACTGACAGCAGTCTATGCCAGGTTTAGTAGAGGATATAATACTGACAGCAGTCTATGTCAGGTTTAGTGGAGGATATAATACTGACAGCAGTCTATGTCAGGTTTAGTAGAGGATATAATACTGACAGCAGTCTATGTCAGGTTTAGTAGAGGATATAATACTGACAGCAGTCTATGTCAGGTTTAGTGGGGGATATAATACTGACAGCAGTCTATGTCAGGTTTAGTGGAGGATACAATACTGACAGCAGTCTATGTCAGGTTTAGTGGGGGATATAATACTGACAGCAGTCTATGTCAGGTTTAGTAGAGGATATAATACTGACAGCAGTCTATGTCAGGTTTAGTGGGGGATATAATACTGACAGCAGTTATGTCAGGTAGTGGAGGCATACAATCCTGACAGATGTCTATGTCAGGTTTAGTAAGATACATACTGACCGCAGTCTAAATGTCGGTTAGTGGAGGATACACTACTGACAGCAGTCTAATGTCAGTTTAGTAAAGATATATACTAGACAGCATTCTATGTCAGGTTTAGTGGAGGATTAGCCTGACGCAGTCCCTATGGCAGTTTAGAGATGATATAATACTGACAGCAGTCTATGTCATGTGTAGTGGGGGCATATATCTGACCGCAGTCCCTATGTCAGGTTTATGGAGGATACCATCCTGACGCAGTCTCATGTCAGGTTTATTGGTGGATATAAGACTACAAGCAGTCTAGTCGGTTTTAGTGGAGGATATAATACTGACAGCAGTCTATGTCAGGTTTAGTGGAGGATATAATACTGACAGCAGTCTATGTGGTTTAGTGGAGATACATACTGACAGCAGTCAGTGGAGGGTTTAGAGTGGAGGATATAATACTGACAGCAGTCTATGTCAGGTTTAGTGGAGGATATAATACTGACAGCAGTCTATGTCAGGTTTAGTGGAGGATATAATACTGACAGCAGTCTATGTCAGGTTTAGTAGAGGATATAATACTGACAGCAGTCTATGTCAGGTTTAGTGGAGGATATAATACTGACAGCAGTCTATGTCAGGTTTAGTGGGGGATATAATACTGACAGCAGTCTATGTCAGGTTTAGTGGGGGATATAATACTGACAGCAGTCTATGTCAGGTTTAGTGGAGGATACAATACTGACAGCAGTCTATGTCAGGTTTAGTGGAGGATATAATACTGACAGCAGTCTATGTCAGGTTTAGTGGAGGATATAATACTGACAGCAGTCTATGTCAGGTTTAGTGGAGGATATAATACTGACAGCAGTTTATGTCAGGTGTTTAGTAGAGGGTATAATTTTGGCAGTATACACAGGAATGCAGCTGCAATTACTATATACTTGCTGGTAGACATGAACATGATAATGTGTCCTTACAGAGATCCTGTAGTCTGTGATTCTTCCTCCCCACCCTTCACTGATGGATGGAGGATCGTCCAGATACTGGCGGCAAATAGGGATACAGTGCAGGAAGATGGCACCTGAACACACACACACAAATACAACATACACAACTACAGTAGGACCTCAGAGTTACGGAACCCTTGGGAAATGGAGGTTTCCGTCACTCTGAATTTTCCATAACTCTGAAGCCTTCAATGTTTTACATCCATATAAGCATTATAACTATGTATGTTCTGTTATCACATCTTTATATATTTTTTTGCTTTGCAGATACAAGCTTTTCAAATACAAATGGGAAATAGCTAAGTGAAATGAAAATAGCTAAAGTTTAAATACAAAAACAAAGTGATAGATCGACGATCGACAAACATCGACGATCGACGAGTTAGCTAGCTAGAACGCATGAGTGACATAGCTAAAGTAAAGTGTTAATGTCCTGAGTTTCAGTAACAAACTTCATAATCTTGGGTCTAGCAGCTTTCAAATCATAAATGGTGCTCTTTCCTATTCCAAATTCATCAGCAATAGTTGCTAGTGATATATTCTGGTCAATCTTCTTCAAGATTTCCAACTTTTTTTCGATAGACAAAACAGTCCTCTTTCGCTTTTTTCCACTAGTAGAAGCCATAGCAGCAAGATGATTGAGAATAGAACTACAGTACGCCCGTTCGCGGTCTGCTCAGCGCCTGCTTTGCATCAACGACACTTACCCGACCGCGCAATTTCAGTTCGTTGCGGCGATCCTTACCGATGTCAATTAACTACGGTCCGTTTGGTTAACCGGTATCTCCAAATCTCTGAAGTCCGTAACTCTGAGGTCCTACTGTACTAGCAACCCTTTACCGACATTTAAAGCATACCACAATGTTTACCACAACAAACTTTCATAATACCTGAAAATATTACCTCTTAAGTATAAGAACCCCGCCTTCCATTCCACCCCCTCAGAACCACACCTTACCATACCTGCATGATTGGATAAGATATGAGAGATGACTTTGGACGGACCTTTCTTGGATTGCTCTAACAACACTGACTTCCCCGACAGTACAAAGTTAATGAGGCAGATGGTTGGACGACTGGTGATCTAAATTTAATATTAACACATGTTTTATACCTTCCCAGCACATGTATCAGAGGGTTTCCCTGGTGATCTAAATTTAACATTAACACATGCTTTAACCCCTCCCAGCACATGTACAAGTGTTTCACTTAAATCCGTCAGTTTTTCAATAAAAATAAATGACAATGTATTTCCCTGCAATATCTTGTTATATTGCACAATAGTCTAATTTATTCTACCAGTAGGCTGCACGGGGCCTTGGGATGCCGTCCTCCTAATTTGGAAGCTGTAGCACAAGCCGTCTTCGCCCTACGCACTACAACACTTCAGTATTTTTGCTAAACTTATTATTGGTGATTTCGAGAAAAATGCCAGGTAAAGGCGTTGCTAAGGTCAGGGGGCGTGCCTTGTGTCCGTATACTATTACTGCATGTCTCCGGGACACTACGGTATAAACCGGTTACAGGCGGATTGAAAGAAGTCTAAAAGGCTTAATGCAGGGCTCCTTAAGAAACTATGATGGCGAGAATTGCGTGAGTACGTGAATTATGTAGAATAGTAAGTGAATTAGTTAGCTACAGTTTTTTCCCCGCTGTTAGTGAAAAGCCCGCCAATAATTTCTTAGCAACTCTCCGTACACGAGTCCAACCGGCTAGTGTTTCTAGCCTCCTAGTGTGAGTTCTAGAGCTCGCCAGAGCTTACAACTGCATCATAAGCTAGAGCTAACTGGTGTCTATCCATTTCTGCCATAAAAATATTTTCGAAAAAAATCGACCCATAAGGCTTTACCCGGGGATTACTGAAAAAAATTGTTAGCCGCATTTAGGCCGATTTTCCCAAAACCGGTCACATATGGGATACTTCTGTATGACTGGTTGGCTAATTCACACTCATTCTGTATGCATGCATACTAGCACACAAAATAAACACTTTCTTCCATCATTCAAATGCTGTAAGAGAATGTCTCAAGTCTGTCTATCACATGCTATCTGTACACTAACTGGTAAAGGACAGCAGTAGAACACCTTCAACCTTCATCAGGAACAAAACAGGCAGAGCCAAACAAAAAGAAAAACAAAGGAACATTTGTTAAAGTTGACGGTGACTGTTCCAGCCTACCCTCCTCTACTCACGTTGTTAGGGGTGACCCGATAGGCACTGGTACAGAACTGCAGCTCCAGTGACGTGGCCTTGGGCGTGGACCACTTGAGAGTGACGGTATCCTTGTGCTGGCCATCACGCCTCGTCACTGACTGGCTGCCCAGGGCATAGCCTGGAGGCAAAGGGGCGTGGTTGAAAGAAAAAATTTAAAATAAATTCACGGACAACATAAATATTAGAGTATACATCCCACCATTGTGGATTCACAGATAGAAATACTGTATAGGTACCTCTCCACTCCTAAAGCAGTATCCTTTTCCCCTCAACACCTCACAATAAATTCACAAATGCTCTTGCAAATTAGAAGTGCAGCAATACAAGTACTAGACTCATTCTATACAAGTATAAATTGATTGTTGTCACTAAAGAAGTTAACAAAATTGAGAATACATGTTACAGTAGGACCCTGAGTCAGCTCCGGTCACGTCACAATAAATGCCTCCAGGCTGTAAATTGAACAACACTTCAAACACATTGATATCATGTGTAGTGGCTGATATCCCTAAATTATTCCGAGTCATGTAATAGCTTTGAGTATATCCTACCAGCTCTGAGTCATGTGTAGTGTCAAACTATAATATCCCTTACCAGCTCCATGTGTAGTATAAAAACAATATCCCTTACCAGCTCTGAGGATGTCCCGATGTGCTTCTGACAAATGAATGAGTTCAACATCATAGTTGGCGGAACTTCCTCCCGTCTGCTCCTCCTACATGCCACACCCCACATCTAGAAACACACAAATATGGGCAAGATGACATCCCTTACCTTCATAGGAATCCCAGTGATAATGGTAGACTTGAGGTCAAAGTGCATCTTAGCGAGGTGCATGGCCTTCTCTAGAAGTAGAGTGGCAGGGAACGAGTAAGTCACACACGACACCACAGAGGAGAGCTGGAGGAGGAGGAGGAGGAGGGAAACAAGGAGGAGGGGAAGACAAGCAAGACAAGAAGGAGGAGGGAAGGGAGGAGGAGAGGCACATAGAAACACACTGACGTAACATCCCATTGAAAATCTACCTGACCTTCATGAGCCAGATGTACCCAGAGTCAAATCATAAGCGGTTTCCAGCCACACCTACCTCACTGGACTATGTAATAGTTAGAGCATGCGCTTAGGTACTGGTGGATTTAGTGCACTGAAGCCCAAGGGCCGTAGGCCCGAGGGCTTTGTGCACTCAGGGGTTCATACAGGATTTTCAGCTTGGGGGGGGGGGGGGGGGGGGGGGGGGGGGGAACATTTAGAAATAAGTGTTATCAATGGCGTTCTGCAGTACTCACTGGAGCAGTTTCACTAGAACAGCAGTATTCAAACAGCATAACTTATGAACATTATTATTGAGTTTGGTAATGAATACAATTACCTAGCACTAGATGCCTTTAAAAATCATGTTTGTGTTTTATTTTTCCACATACCTTCGAAGATAAACTTGTTTACAAATGTTTCTGCACCACTGGGATATAACATTGTACTTTATACGCTTACTTCACTGTGCAGCTATAAGTTACATGCCAATATAATAAGAACCTTTGTCTGGTTCAAACATACCATGCGATGTTTCTTTTCTTCATTTTCACCCACCCATCCCTCTCTCCCTTTTTTCCTTCTCATGACTCCCATGGGAAGGGGAAAGGTTGTGGGATACTGTTTTGGCCACACCAGTGCACTATAATGAGGTGGTATAGCTTGTAGTAACCTAGCTAAGCCACAATGAGCTATACAGTTGCACTACTTAGATCACTGTGGTTTCTAGATCCATGTGGGGTTAGGTTTAAAACCTTCTGGTCGGGAATAAAATGCCACAGTAGTGACCTTGGTTTTGCTTACCCCTCCTACTTGGTTTGTAACCCAGTGATGTCCATTAAACCATTTGAGCACAAACACGCATACTATACAGTATTCAGTCCCAGTGGTAGCAGAACTAGGATGGATATCAGGAAGTGTTCGAGAAAGCGACCATGTTCTTCTGAGTCTACTGAAGCACCTACTGATGAGCAAGATACAGCTCAACCTTGCAGTAGTGGTGACTTGCCTCCCACTAATCCTACTAATCCTCCAGGTATTTCAAAAGCTAAGCAGAGGAAAGTCTACAAAGCCAGACTCAGTTATAAGAAACAGTGGGAGCAAACCTATCCTTGGGTGTACTGTAAGGATCCAAGTGAGGGAATGTTTTGTAAGCTCTGCCAGAAGCGGGGAAATCCACCACCTACAGCTAGGGTGCCTGGACCACCAGGGGAATGAAAGATTGGAACCACGCAACTGAACAACTCAAGGAGCACAGTCAGTCCAAGTGGCATAGAGATTCTATTATTTTTGCCCGAATGGCTGAACAAGGGGAACAACAGAGTGTCGTTCAACTTCTGTCCTCTGCAGCAGCTAAAGAGGCTGAGGAAAGGCAGGAGAGAAACCGGGCCATAGTCTTGAAATTGCTGCGATCAATCTACTTCTTGGCCAAAAATCGACTTCCTCTTACAACAACGTTTGATCAACTGGTACGGCTTCAATAGACCTCGGAATGCCCAGTACACATCAAAATTTTCAGCAGTGATGTTTTTAGAGGCTATTGATACCTGGTTAGACAGAAAATTAGTAAAGAGTTTGACATCAAGTCCATATTTTTCTGTTTTAGCTGATGAATGTGCTGATGTTAGCAGTACTGAACTTTCAATATGTTGTCGATGGATTGTAAATGGAAAACCAGAGGAGCACTTCCTTACAATTCTTCACTTGCCTGCCTTGGATGCTGCTACTATTTCTGAAGCTATCTGCTCCTTTTTGGAGTCCAAGAACTTGAACTATCACAAACTTGTTGGTCAAGGGTATGATGGAGCAGCCACCTTTGCTGGTGAGCGTAATGGAGTTCAAAAAAGGATAGGAACTCATGCTGCTCATTCTATTTACATTCACTGTGCCTGCCACAGGCTTCAACTGGCAAGCATACAAGCTGCACACAGTATAACTGAGATCAAGAAAATGTTTGGAACTATGGGAAATATTTGGAAGCTTTTCTTCTATTCACCCAAGAAGGCAGAATCTCTCAAAGAGGTCAGTCGGTACTCAAGCTACCAGAGCTTAAGATTGTGAAGCCTAGTGACACCAGGTGGCTCTCGCATGAACATTGCATACGGGCCATTTATCGAGAGTTTCCTGCTCTTATTATCACTCTGCAGCAGCTCTATGAGGCTTCAGGTGATGCTGAAACTTACGGTCTTAGTGCTGTTCTTGCTTCTTTCACTGGGATAGAAAGTGTTGTATTCCTTTGTGAAGTGCTGGATATTCTTGCTAGAATGAATGCAATCATGCAAAGGAAACATGCTGATTTTAGCAAGTTACCTGTGATTTTGAAAGCTACAACTGATCAATTGGAGCATCTTAAGGATGAAAAAAGTGAATGGTTGATATCAGTTGAATCTCAAATATCGCAGCTGAAAGAAAAGCACGGCATCACATTAAACACAGTGACATGTGGATCAACAAGAAGTCGATGGTTCTCAATCTCTACTACCGAGTATCGAACTCAAGTTGCAATTCCATATATAGATGCACTTCTTGAGAATATTGAAAGTAGATTCACTGACAAAGCTGTGGAGATCATTACAGCCATGTCAATATTTAATCCCTTTCTGTTACCTACTGAAGATTCATTACATTCTTATGGTACTGAAGAAATCAAAGTACTAGCCGAGTTCTATGGAAAGGAAGCTCAGGTTCAGTATGCTGGAATTACTCATACCTCACCTCCATTGCTGGATAAGGATGATCTTCTTTCAGAGTGGAAGATATTTAGATGTGCGTTTTTACTGGAAAAAAGTCCATAATGGAGCATCAAACTGAAGTAGCATCTCCAAGCATGCAAGATATTCTTGGTGAAATGGAGAAATCTCATACATATACAATTTTTTCTGAAACATGGAAAATAATGAACATAATTAATGATGGCACTCCCAATTGGCACAGCCTCTGTGGAACGCTCATTTAGTCAAATGAAGTTGATCAAGACACGCCTGCGCAGCAAGTTGTCTGACTTAAACTTGGAACATTTAATGAAAATTGCTATAGAAGGACCCAATTTATCTGATATAAATTTTATGGAAATTCTTCATATATTTAAGGAAAAAAATAGACACATTTCCCTTTAATTTTTTGTTTTCATTTTTCCATTTAGAATTCATTTGATTCATGTTCTGCTGTTGTGTAAAAAAAACTCAACTTGATTTGAAATTCTTTGGGGGGGGGGGGGGGGGGGGGGGAACATTTCTTTGGGGGGGGGAATCCCAGGTCTTCCCCCCCCAACCCTCCCCTGTATGAACCCCTGGCACTAAATTCACCAGTACCTAAGCGCATGCTCTAACTATTTTAGATCCCGTTTACCCCCACCCCATGCCCAGTTTCCACTAGCAACTTTGTTTATCAGCATTTTCGCAGAAATGGCGGGGCTTGAGCCTGGTGTCAAACCGAATTCCGGCCCAAAATTAAAATTCAATTAAAATTCAATTGAAGCACACTGGCAAGTTTACTTTAGTGTTGTGTTATCTCCAGATCTAACTCTACCAGGGCGCTCCGAACTAGGTCGGCAGGAGATTTATCGAACTAGGGCCGTCCCATATCCGGGCCTCCCCCACATAACCGGCTCCGCTTTATCCTTATCCTGCCTATTCTATTAAACTAAAACTCAAAAATAGCAATACCCCAAGGGTGGTCAGTATGCACAGTTCATATACCTAAAGGCAAAAAATAGTGCACACTTACCAAGTTAGTACACCTAGTAACAATATAGCAACGGGATCTAAAACCTACTAATCCAGGCAGCAACACCTATTCCACTGATCCAATATACCCCATCACACTCATCTATCTGACCTGTTGAGCCCCACCCCTCTATCTGACCCGTTTGAGCCCCACCCCTCTATCTGACCCGTTTGAGCCCCACCCACTTATCTGAGGCCCACCTGAGTGACTGGAACATCCTTGACGACGCTGTTGGCCACATAGGTGTGCACTATGACCAGCTGGCACTGGTGGATGCTCAGTCTAGCTGGATCTTGCTTCTGCTTGATGTCCGCATTCTCACTCCTCACCAAGTTAACTATCGCCTTCTCCAATTCCTTCACATCTCCATCACTAACACATGCGCGCACACACACACACACACACACACACACAATGAACCTGTATCAATTCCCTTGACAGATAATTCAGTCACCAATTCATTTTTGTTGTATTATTTTGTAAACTTGTATGGCAGCTAAATACAGAACTTGGTAATAGCCTTTCAATTAATGTTCTACATAATTAACTCCATAAGAAACTTGAGAAACAACAAATTCAAGTGAACAGGCAATCAGATAATTAAAACCTGTGATGTCACAATATACATGTAGCTAATGCATCCATCACCACTTGTTCTGTGAGAGAGAAAAAATATCAGAGGATAATGATGTAAAGAAAGACGACAGAGAGAGCTGTAATTTTAACTCAGCCACACCCACTTCCTGAGGCAACAGATGAAGATGATCCTGCCCTGGTTGAGTGGTTTCTTGGCGGCCTGGCTGGTAGTGGTGGCATACTGTGTGGCCGTGAGCTGGGCCAGACACCGCACGGCGTATTGCAGGCCTTGCATGCACGGCGTCAGGTGGGTGGGGCCACGGCCACCTCCCCCTCCTCCTGCACTGCCAGAGGTGGAAAACGCAGGATAGCCAAACGTCTGAAACCCAGCCTGCACCTGAAGGGGAGGTTAGTTGATCAATGGCAAATTGATGAAACAAACTTATAATCAATGTCACATGATGTGCACATGTGATCTGAATATGCTGGACCTGCTTCTCAGTTGATACCTAATTGCATCACAGGGAATGAGAAAAATATAATGTGAATTAGATTGGGGGCAACCAGACAGCAATACTTGATTGAATCAAATTAGATTGGGGGCCAGACAGCAATGCTTAATTGAATCAAATTAGATTGGGGGCAACCAGAGCAATACTTGATTGAATCAAATTAGATTGGGGGCAACCAGACAGCAATACTTGATTGAATCAATTAGATTGGGGGCAACCAGACAGCAATACTTGATTGAATCAAATTAGATTGGGGGCAACCAGAGCAATACTTGATTGAATCAAATTAGATTGGGGGCAACCAGACAGCAATACTTGATTGAATCTGATCTGATCACTTACAGTTTACACCATTACGGTCCACTACCACAAAGAAAAGTTGAAAGCAGAAGTTAATAATGACCCACCACCACATATCACACAGTAGATGTACAAGGTGTAACAAAAAAAACAACAACTACAACAACAAAAAACAATCAATTTTCCTCTCATATTGCAGATAATACTCATAAGAAATCCAATTGGTCAGATTGATGCACAAAATACAGGTATGTACTTCAAAAGCTACATACTGGAATTGCTACAAGAATTTAAAGGTTAGTGCCAGTTTAAATTAGACATTTAAATTATTTAGTAATAAAAATAGTAGTTCTGCAATTCTCTACTTCAGCTTATAGAAGTCCCAAGAAACAATTCTATTCCCTAGAATGTAAACTTCATGGCAACTAGCTCCTTAGATTACAAGTGAGTGAACGCTTACTGTAGCACCTCACCAACAGTAATAGCTACAGCAGATCTTGGAGTTGTATCCAGTCGGATGGTCCTCTCTCTTGCGATAAACATTTTAATGCCAGCAGTGGACTAAGAACCATATATTATACTTGTGCATTCATTTATACTTTTATGATTCACTGTTGATATACAGCGCAGCCTATTGCATAGTAAGTATTTACGTTATCTTTGATTAGCTGTATTCATATTGATTTTGTAAAGTATTCATCCTTGTTAAGATAACTAATCATTGAAGAGTGTATCTTTCCCAAAATTGAGTATATTATATTTGTTCGCATAACTACCATAACTACGGATAGAGTTGTGGACTATGGTAATTCAATTCACGGCTTATCAACCCAGGTGGTTAGAAATGTTGATCAAGTGACAACAAAATATTAAACAACCATAACCTTGTTAATTTCCTGGTCCTCATCTCTCCAAGAGTTGATGGGTTGACATTTAGCTTCATCCACGGCAGCCACACAGACCTGGTGTTGCTCTGGGAACAGGTCCAAGACAACTCTGCAATACTCAGACACCGCCTCCACACAACACGTCCACACACTCTTGGACAATGTCCGCGTGTTGGATGATTTACCCTTCCCCCCGTGGGGCAGTTCTAGCTTTACACCTTGTCCACAAGGCTGAGCACTAAATGAGTTTCCAACAACCACTAGCACAGTTTTTTCCATCAGAGATAAAGAGGGTAAAGAGGGTAAGGGTGGTAAAAGAACGTTAGGAAGACGACCTTTTACCTATATTATTTCTTTCACGTCTCTTGTTAATGAGCATGCGCACAAACAAGTTCGCTCGTCCCCCCTACACCCCACCCAACTAGGGACTTCGTAACGCCCCCGTATAAGCTGGCTCTCAGTACTGCGTGTATGTACTTTCTAGTACTTTCTCTAGTCAACGAGATTATGTCTGCTCACGCCATTCTCGTGCAGTACCAGCCGCAGCTGGCGGTGGCGCTGGAGGGAATCGAATTTCTCAGATTGTGCTCCACCTTAGCCCGGTACAGAGTGACTGACGCTGGTTTGAGGGAGAAGCTCCAATCTCTAGACAGAGGTAATCTGGAGTTTGGAGTAGCGGTGAGGTTCTTACTTCAGCAAGTATGTGATGGGGTCAAAAATGATAATAAAGTTTTTACAAAGCTTATTAAAGCCTTTAAAAAACTAAGTATGACAAAACTGTGTGATGAAATGGTGAGCAAATTCAATGCTGGTAAAGAACCTGAAACTTTAGAAGCAGATTTGCTGCTAACTGAGCAAGATGTACCATATCTGGTTGAGATTCTTACACCTGGTAGTCACTTGTGGAATGCAATAGGTATTGCACTGAAGCTTCCCAAGCACAAGCGTGAGGATTGTGGGGAAGGTAGAGAGAGTGTTATCAAACTGACCAATATTCTGACTGCATGGGTGGAGGGTTGCTATGAGGGTGCGACATGTGCCACTCTGGATAAGTTGCGAAATGCATTGGGTAGTCAAATTGTAGATTTGGGCAAACTAGCTCAGAAACTAGGGAGTTTTGAAAAATGTGAAAGAAGATCTCCAAAACTGGCACGTTTAAGTAGCAAGCCAGAGATAGAGTATCAGTCATCCAACACTAAAGTATCAGAGGGCAAGTCTACACTACTTGAAGTTTGCGTTGAAGCTGAAGGTGAGTCCATATACTACCAGTGGGAAAAAAACAACCAGCGTTTGGATAATGCTAATTACTCTGGTGTGGACACTAATATGCTTTACATTAATAATGCAACTGAAGACTTAGAAGGTAAATACACCTGCATAATTAGCGTAGGCTGTGAGTCCATAGTGAGTGAAGAAATTGAGTTGAAGGTTGTATACCCTTCAGAGAAGCAGTATTTAATGTCCTTGTATTCAGTGGTGGGTAAGGAAGTGCCTCTCGACTCTTGGCCTCCCGTGAGTATCTTGACATTTATCAATCTGGTTCTAGTCCGGCAGAGTCCCATTAGCAGTGAGAGCTACTTTACTGTTTGTGGAGACATGGACGACATTCTAGAAAGTAAGGAGGTCGTGGAGTATGGAGAAATTTTCAAGGAGTATAAAAAAGGAGCGTTGGTCTTGTTAGAAGGTCGTCCTGGCAGTGGAAAAACAACCCTGGTTCATAAGATAACAAATGACTGGGCTCATGAGAGAAACATCTTGCAAGGAGCTAAAATGGTTTTTCTGCTGACTTTGAGACTGTTGAATTTTTCCGCTAACAAACCTGAAAGCTTAGCAGAAATTCTTAAAGTCTTTTATTCCAGCCCGGACATGCAACGAGAGATTCAAAATAAGCTTGAAAACTGCGAAGGTGAAAATGCATGCTTCGTTTTAGATGGACTAGATGAATATAAACCTCATGATAAAAAGAAGTCTGTCATATACCAACTGATTGAAAAAAGGATTCTCCCATTTGCTATGGTAATAGTTGCTTCACGTCCTGTGGCAACTAATGACCTTAAAGGTTTAAATTCTAGGCGAATAGAAGTCATTGGCTTTAGCAAGGAACAGATTTATAAGTATGTAGAAGCATACCCGTTTGAAAAAGAGAACAATGAAATGTTAGCACAAAAGCTCAAAGAGTATTTGAGTTTGCACCCCAATGTTGTGCACATGTGCTATTTGCCTGTACATGCAGCTATGATATGCTTCCTGTTTGGTGATCTGAAGGAAAAGATGCCATCCACAGAAGCCAAAATATATGAAAAGTTTACAATATCTTCCATACTACGCCAAAGACGGCGGGAAACAGAGAATGTTCAGCTTATTGATTTGAAAAGCTTGAGTCCAGATTATAAAGCATATGTTGATAACATATGCAAGCTAGCCTATGATATGACTTTTAATTCTCAGCAAGTTGTGAGCAAGACTAAGGCTCATGTCTCTCTGTCACATGATGATCAGCTCGATTGGGCAGCATTTGGTTTACTGACAGTTGAGCGCACCTCTAAATCCTATGGCATTGAGGATGTGTACAGCTTCCTTCACTTGACACTTCAAGAATTTCTTGCTGCTTTTCACTTGGCCCAACAAGATGAAGCAGAGCAATGTACCATATTTGAAGATCATATTAACAGTACGAGAATGAAAAAAGTCTGGAAATTTTTCTTTGGTTTGTGTGAAAATAAGGTGCTACTGAAAAAGGTCCTCTTAGAAAATATCTCTAATAGTGTCCTTTATGGTATTCAGTGTGTGTTTGAGTCGCAAGATTTTGAAGTCTTTGATTCCATCATTGGAGATCGTGGCACTGTCGAGTTTGTAGGAGACTATTTTACACCGAATGACTTTGTAGCGTTAGCATGCGTAACATCAAAGGGCTCCAAAATTAAGAAGATATCTTTCAAAGATTGTTACTTGACTTTTGATGGAGTTTCAGCTTTTGCTTCTAAAATAGACCAAGGATGTTCCTGTCGGTCACTAGAGTTTAAGTATTCTCATCCAAAAGAAGACACTTTAAAAATGATTAATGTTCTGCTTTGTCAGTTTCCTTGTCTTGAAGAACTAACATTGTCTTTAGATGGTTTAAAAGAAGCTGGAGTAAAGTGTCTGACTGACAATATTTGTCTCCGTTTTCTTAAAGTCTTAAAGATAATGAGGCCCGTAACTTATTTTGCAGACCCTCAAATAGTATGGGAAAAATTAAAATTTGGTAGTATTTCTCTAGAAAAAATTGAGTATTGTGTCTTGAGCCCATATTCTTCATCTAGTGAGGGATTGTGTGAATCTAAGCATACCTCAAAGACCTGGGTATGCCATTATAATTTACTTACTGGTACATCCATTTCCCAGGATATGTTTACGAGTTGTACAGAAATAATACTCATAAACTGTGGGATTGGTAACGAGGAGGCTAATGTGATAGCCAAATCCCCAAGACTTTCCAGCATATTAAAATACCTCATTCTTGATTTTAACAAAATATCAGACCCAGGAGCTGTTGCTTTGGCTGACTGCTTGGCAAGGTGTACCACACTACTTGAGTTTTCCGTCGAGTGCAATTCCATTGGTGACTCCGGCGCCAAAGCATTGGCCAATTCACTTGTCCATTGTAGCAATCTCAAAAAAATTAACCTTCAGGGAAATTGTTTTGGGGATGAAGGAGTGCTAGAATTTGCTACACGTTGGCACATCTTCCGAAAATCTGCCTTATACCTCTGTAATAAAAATGTCACCGAAAAGGGCGTGAAGAAAGTCATGAGCCATTCAAACAGAATACAAATACAACAAATTGTGTTTGACTCTTCATGGAATGTCATTACTAGTGCAGGTGCAGCTGCTTTTAAGTCGGGGCTTGAATGTGGAAATCTTCATGAGCTACTTTTGTCTGATGAAGATACAGTAAGTTCCTTTGTGCAGTTTATAGATACCATGACAAACAGGATATCTGGAGTTAGCTGCACGTTAAGTGATGCCACAATTACTGATGTGTGTCGAATATTAACTTCCTTTGATAGCATGAAGCGACTGCAATTTAGTAATATGTGTGAAATTCCATCAAAGAAAGTACAACTTCTTGTGGACCTGTTTCACAATAAGAAATTGACTTCTAATATAGAGGCCATTAGCATGACTGATATAGAGCAGCAAAGAGAACCTGTTCATCCAAGTATAATCAGTGCCATCAAATCTTGTGAAAAAATACAAGCTCTTTGCCTGAGGGGCTGCAAATTAAGTGATGAAAATTTGCATTCATTGTTCATTTCTTGCTCTTGGAGTTCTCTTACTGATCTTGACTTGAGCCACAATAAGATTACCTTTGAGGGAGCAAGAATTCTCAAGAAAGTACTAAAACAAGTGTGTGTTTTGAAATTGTCTCACAACAGGATTGAGGACAAGGGAGCAATATACTTAGCTGAAGGTTTCAGCGGTACAACTTGTTTACAAGAACTTGACCTTAGTAATAATAACATTCATTTAAAAGGTATAGAGAAGTTATCAGCAGCCATTGTGGAATGCAAAAATTTACAGGTATTGAATTTTGGTGCCAATAAACTAGGCTCAGATGGCGTAGGAAAGTTGTCTGCAGTTCTTTCTAAGGTTAATATCAGACATCTTGATTTGTCTAGCTGTGGCATTAGTATCGAAGGTGTTAGTATACTGAAATCCAGTATGTCTTGCAATGCTTTAAGCACTCTGGCCATATCAGGCAATACATTAGGCTCCGCAGGAGTGGCATGTGTAGGAGATATGTTATCGTACTGTAGAAATCTACTTGAAATTGACATATCTAACAATGGCTTTGGTTCTCATGCTAACTACAGAAGAGTAGAAGCACAGCATGTTGAAACTAACAGTGAATATGACGATGGCTATAATAACGAGTTTCCCATTGACCTTGGCTCAGAAACCCACAGTAACGAAGACTGGAGAGATCAAAATGATGATTACTTAGACGGTGAAGATGCTATTGGCTGTGATGATACAAATGATTTCCATGAAAGTGATGATTATATGAGAGGCAATACAAGTGATGATTACTTAGATGGTGAAGATGCTGATTTCCGTGAAAGTGATGATTATATGAGAAGCAATAGTGAACGATCCGATTACTTTGATTACAATAGTGATCATGAATCAAGAAGTGACAGTGATATAGATTTATATGGAAATCCTCGCAATAATACCAACTACAGTGATGATGACATGGAGCTTCCTGATGAAACTAGCAAGCAAGCCATTATTACTCTAGCAAAGGGTCTGAGAGAGTGCCGAAATTTACAAAAGCTGAGCCTTTCCAGCAATAACCTCAACCCACAGGATATTCAGTTGCTAGTGGAAAAATTGAAGCATTGTGAAATTCTTGAAAACTTAAATCTGGATGACAATATTGTTGAATCAAATGGTGCACGTAACATAATGAAAAATTGCAAAAATCTGTCCAAGTTGTCCTTGCAAAATAGCCATATGGATTTAGGAAGCTTAGCCACAATCGTAACAGAGACGGATAAGCATGCAATGTTGGAAGTTTTTGTCAGTGGCAGCAAAATTGATGAGCATGAGGAACGTTTGCTAGAGGGAGAAAGTTGCCATGTAATATGTGAAGAATTCTTGAGGAGTTACAATTTGAATGGCTATGTGACAGTGTTTATCAATGGACATGCTGTTCCTAAAAGGTAAATAAACACTAATTTAAGTCGGTGACTACAGCTCACATTATTACACTTTTGTTGTTGTTGTTGTATTTTTACAGATTTATGGTTCAGTGAAATGGAACACCGATTATCATTAGAAAAGTTAAACAGTTCAATTGAATGCTTCTATTGTAGCTATCACTATTACATATTGTGCTCTAGATAAGTCACTAACATAAGAATAACGAATATTACTATACTTATTTTGTCCACTAATTTCTATTTCACTATTAACTAGCTACATGTGATAAAAACAAATGTATTTTCATCCAAATACTTGCAAAGCTACTTTCATTTCTATTTACAATTAGAACAATCTGGTGTAGTTTTGTATTGGGACAGAGGGACTTTAAATCCTTTAGAATAAGAGGAGGGCTTGGCTCTCGTGTGAACTATCTTGCTATATCACTCTGACAAGTGTAATAAGTGGTTTATTCCACACTAGATATCTTCACAACCATAGTTAGTTCTAGAGGTAGAGTAACTCTCTGGTAAAGTTGGTTGTATAGGGGCTACCCACACACCCCAGCTGATATTTTAGCAGCTGCTCTAACTGTTGAGCAGGGTACACCAGAGGAAGGTAAGCTGTAAAAACCATGAAAATTGAAAAGTTTGGCTGGTTGCTATAACTATGAGGGTAATGAGCTTATGAGCTTGCAGTACAGTGAAATAACAGAGTGAAATATCATGAGTTGGGTCATGTACCTTATAATAGTGTGAGAGAGAGGAGAAGTATTGTATAAAGCATTTCTCTATATTGGTTAAACTTTCAATGGAATCATTTTAACCCCCTTGAGATGCTTCTAGAATAATTGACAAAATTTTTGTACAACTTCTACCAAGTACAATTATTACCAGGTTATTGTGCTATTACAGTCAAACCAAATCGTGACCTGTATTTTATTATTACTGAGAATGCAGGCATTTTTTTTTCTCTGGGTGATCTACTAGCCCTAGCCCTAGTCCTGCCCTAGCCCTAGTCCTGCGCCCTAGTCCTGCCCTAGCCCTAGTCCTAGTCCTGCCCTAGCCCTAGTCCTAGTCCTGCCCTAGCCCTAGTCCTGCCCTAGCCCTAGTCCTGCCCTAGCCCAATGTGTTCTGATACAATCAAAAATAAAATTATACCAAAAATGGTCAATTCCTCAATGGTGTATTTGAAGTGTTGTTTTTTTTTCCTTCATTATATTTATCAATTTTTTACCATGACATAAAATTTTTGGTCAGATGCTGGAGTCATTTATATAGTTGCTGCTCTTAGTGGTACATATAGATGATTGCTGTTTAACTAAAATATTTGTTTGTTTGTATTCAAGGAAAAGATAAATATTGTGGGTTATAAAGGAACTTTACTTAAACCATCCAGAAGATTGATAATGAAAGGGCCTCTGGGTCTTTGTAACTACTATTATTATCAGTATTATTCCAATTATTTAAAAGGGTCTACAAGATGCCATTTATGAGGAAGTTATGAGGGTCTGTTCACCAAAGAAAGGTTCTAATGTAAGTACAACTTGCTTATGTACTATTACGCATGTATTCTATAAATACTATATTTCAAACAAGGTTATGAGGGAAAATAGTGCAGGCCACTCTATCAGCTATTTAGTTATGGTATTTACGCACACTGTTCACAGGAGGGTCATTGGATATAGTATGTTTTTAATTATAACAGTAAGTTATAACGTTTACGTTTATATGTATATTGTACCATACAAAGGAGGGTAAGTAGCTGGAACAAACCATAGAACATCCTCACCCCATATTTCCCCCAACTCCAGGCCAATGAATTGTTTAAATGATTCATTGCAGGCATTGCACAGTTCAAGTGTAACTAGGCTGAGTTTATTGAGGAACTTGTTGTTTCTAGACATTATGTATGATTATAACAGCAACAGAACACAGTCAGATCCAGTCAGTTAACTGTATATTTAATTTTTTTTTATTTGGCCTCTGTAATTGCTAAAAGTAATATTTTAAGTGTGCATTAGTGCTGCTGTAGGTATCAAGTTATGATGGCATTGTTGTTGCTGGATATGTTTATTCCTCGTCTTCTCAGAAGAAGAGATGGTACAAACTAATGAACAATAATGTACTATACAAGTACAAGAAAGGGAATGTGAGTAAAAACAATATGAAGAATTGTCAGAGCTAAAGGTTTGATGAATATTTTGTAGTTATTGAGCAAATGGGTACACATTTTAACCAATGATCAGTACAAAAAGAAAAACATTCCTACATTAAAGTTACTATCCAATGTTCAATACATGCTAGGTTCTTATGACTCTAACAATGCTCTATTAATTTCTAAAATTTAAGTGTTGGAAAGTGCATCTCTCCTTTCTTCTATTGCAATGCATTGTTTATTACATAGGGATCAGCAGAAATGATAGTTTTTTTTAACCAACCTTGTGATGAGGATGTAAATACAGTGTAGATATGATTTTATTGTAATCTCAAAACTTATTTTTTGAGTTGAGATGAAGTAATCAATTACAATACAAAAATACACCATTATAAAACAGTTTCAAGTTAGCATACCATCACTGATAAAATGCTAAATGAATGTTATTCAGACCCTTGGGTTTAATATTATTGTGCCAGTTGATGCTGTAGCTACTATTGGTAACCATGTTTAGTTTTACTTTTTTATTTCAAGAAATATAGAGGTTTCTCCAGCATTTGATCAGGCCAGGAAGTGGGTGTGGTAAGAGGTGTGGCATAAAAACCACTGTAAACAGCATCATAGTGTTCATAGAGAGTGTGCTGTTACTGGTGCATCAGTTGTAAGTTGTGGCAAAGCAATAGTGGCATCTTTCCTATTGGAAAACCCTATAGGGAGCTAAATAAAAATATATGTGATGTTCAATTACTACCAGCAAATATTTTTAATAGTTAAAAGCAATAAAACCCTCAAAACTTCCTAAATTATGAGTAACTACTGTACATAGTCTGTATGCTCTGCTTTCGGGCATAACAAACTAAGCTTGTAAGTGTTTAATAGTGAAGCCATTTCGAACTAGCAAACTAGCTATTGGAAGCTCCAATAAAATATTCATCTTAAAGCCAAAGCTTATCTGCAGAGAACTGTACCTCTTTGGTTGATGTGGACTTCGACCTAACACATTATGGTAAGCTCTGTCAGAAAACTAGAAATACAGCTGTGAATATAAGGCTTAAATTTTATCCATTTTACCTGATTCACTGCTTTCTGTTTTGTAAAGTCTTATTTTCTGAATTGAGTGTGGTATGTGTGATGTCATGCTGAGCACTGAGAGCAACCATACATTGCCCTCTGGTATTTCACTAGCACTGTTAAAAGTTAACACGCACCAATATGATTACTGTGTGTGGGTGACTGAGGAATCTTGGGCTGGCTCTATATAGGCGAAAGCGTACAAATAGCTCCACAAAGTTTAAAGTCTGGACATACAATATTGAAGACAGATGTTTTTTGTTTTTCTTGTTTTATTTTCAAAGATCTGTTTTCATGTTTAAAGAAAAATCCTTTTTCTCAGACCTCAGCAGAGAGAATCGTGAGAGCAAGTAGCTAAGCATTGCAAAGATAGTCTTCACAGCAACATAGCTACATAATGTAGTGTTTGTTGACAATGTGTCAACATGTGTTGAAGTTGAAACCCTTTTAATACTTTGAAAGCTCCACCCACTCTATGGATGAGGCGCGGCCTGTTCAGTTTAGTTTCATAGTTGGGTCTGGTTATGTACAACTACATCCTCTGGCTAACTAAACATGTGTACACTTGGAAATTGCTTTTTTTTAAAAGATGTCTTTGTGTTTAGAATATAAAGTAGTTTTAAATTTTTTGATGACTGGTTTTCTGAAAACAAGTAAGTATGAAGTAATACTATGTTATAACACTTGATAGTATTCTTGGAGCGTCCTAGCTAATTAATTTGTCAAATATTATGGCACATTCACTCCACAAAAAATATACGCCTTGTCAATGACGTAACATAACGAGATATAACTAGAAGTATAAACTAGTACTTTATTTATGTGTCGAATCACCACATTCTCTGTACACAATGTGTGCATTAGCTAAGTCTATGCGCTCACATACCACGAATCACCACATTCTCTGTACACAATGTGTGCATTAGCTAAGTCTATGCGCTCACATACCACGAATCACCACATTCTCTGTACACAATGTGTGCATTAGCTAAGTCTATGCGCTCACATACCACGAATCACCACATTCTCTGTACACAATGTGTGCATTAGCTAAGTCTATGTAATCACATACCACGAATCACCACATTCTCTGTAAACTATGTGTGCATTAGCTAAGTCTGTGCACTCACATACCACGAATCACCACATTCTCTGTACACATGTGTGCATTAGCTAAGTCTGTGCAATCACATACCACGAATTACCACATTCTCTGTACACAATGTGTGCATTAGCTAAGTCTGTGCAATCACATACCACGAATCACCACATTCTCTGTACACAATGTGTGCATTAGCTAAGTCTGTGCAATCACATACCACGAATCACCACATTCTCTGTACACAATGTGTGCATTAGCTAAGTCTGTGCAATCACATACCACGAATCACCACATTCTCTGTACACAATGTGTGCATTAGCTAAGTCTGTGCACTCACATACCACGAATCACCACATTCTCTGTACACAATGTGTGCATTAGCTAAGTCTGTGCACTCACATACCACGAATCACCACATTCTCTGTACACAATGTGTGCATTAGCTAAGTCTGTGCACTCACATACCACGAATCACCACATTCTCTGTACACAATGTGTGCATTAGCTAAGTCTATGTGATCACATACCACGAATCACCACATTCTCTGTACACAATGTGTGCATTAGCTAAGTCTATGTAATCACATACCACGAATCACCACATTCTCTGTAAACTATGTGTGCATTAGCTAAGTCTGTGCACTCACATACCACAAATCACCACATTCTCTGTACACATGTGTGCATTAGCTAAGTCTGTGCAATCACATACCACGAATCACCACATTCTCTGTACACAATGTGTGCATTAGCTAAGTCTGTGCCATCACATACCCCGAATCACCACATTCTCTGTACACAATGGTTGCATTTGGGGTAGGCTGAGGTCTGTGCACTCACATACCACTAATCACCACGATTGCCCTCTGTACACAATGTGTGCATTAGCTAAGTCTGTGCACTCACATACAGAATCAAACACCACATTCTCTGTAACATGTTGTGCAATTAGCTAAGTGGGTGGCTTGGTGCTCGGTCACGTACCACGAAGCACCCATTTTTTCCCCCCCCCCCCCCCCCTCTTTACACATGTGTGCATTACTAAGGTCTAGTAATCACATACCACGAATACACCACATTCTCTGTACACAATGTGTGCATTAGCTAAGTCTGTGCACTCACGTACCACGAATACCACATTCTCTGTACACATGTTGCATTAGCTAAGTCTAATGTAATCACATACCACGAATCACCACATTCTCCTGTACACAATGTGTTGCATTGCTAAGTCTGTGCACTCACAATACCACGAATCACCACATTCTCTGTACACAATGTGTGCATTAGCTAAGTCTGTGCACTCACATACCACGAATCACCACATTCTCTGTACACAATGTGTGCATTAGCTAAGTCTGTGCGCTCACGTACCACGAATCACCACATTCTCTGTACACAATGTGTGCATTAGCTAAGTCTATGTAATCACATACCACGAATCACCACATTCTCTGTACACAATGTGTGCATTAGCTAAGTCTGTGCACTCACATACCACGAATCACCACATTCTCTGTACACAATGTGTGCATTAGCTAAGTCTATGCACTCACATACCACATTTATATGCTCATCAGCAGCCAAACTTTGTTTATCACCTTCGCCAATTGACAGAATTAAGAGTAAAACTAACCAAATCTTTTGCATGATATTGAAGAAATACTGTAACTAACTAAATCTTCAGGGAACATTAGGGGAAAAAAACCCAACAATAACTAAAACTAGCCTTCAACTAGCAATATCCGGAATCTCTAATCCAAAACAACACTAATATTTAAATTACCCTAATTAAATAGCACTTAGCATTCATCTCCAAAGGAAGAGCTGCCTCAGTTGAGTGATTTCCACTAAGTGTGATAGAAACACTCCAAATGTGGTGGCAATAGTTACAAAATACTTCATTTATAACGTGGAATTCGAATTATGTACACTTTGATCTATTTCCTCTCCATTCCCTTCACCTAACACCATCACTATATTGGGGGGGGGTCTTATGCCTCTGGTTTTGTTGGGTTGGTTGACCTGGTCTGTGATTGCAGCCCTACCTATATCTATTGACTGCACTTGTGGACTACTTGGTTCCTGAATTAATTCCAAGACTTTGGCGAGGAGACACTGTAGTCTATGTGTTTTGTTTAAGACAGACTTGCTAAGACCTCACATGCTCGTACCTATTGTAGTAGGGATGAATTTTTTTTATCAGAGGATGGAACTTTAATGATGACAACGACGGTGACTGACGACAGGTTTGTCCTACGACCATTAATTGTGGAGTGTGCGCACACAAACCATTAAACCGTCGGGACCTAACATATAAGAATACCTTGAAGTCCCTTATTATTAACCTTTGTATCCTATAAGTACTGAACACTGGGTCACTGAACTGACTTGGGAAAGTGTTCATCTACAGTAGCTAACCATAATGAAGGCAGAGAAGTAGGAGAATGCAATGAGTCAATAAAAATAAAAGCAGGTGAGAAAAGCTGACTGGTGTAACTACTTAAAAAAATACACAGAAAGGACAGAGATACTGAGGAGCAGGAGAGGTAAACAGAGAAGGAGAAGGGAATCTTTAAATTGAAAAGAGTAATAAGAAAAACAGGGATAGCTCAGGAAGAATGATAGCAGGAGAGGGAAAACATGGATACTTCTTTATATTACTGCACTCACAAGTTAATATGTCAGGTGCCACTGTGTGACAGGGTACTTGCTAGTAAAAAATATTTGTCCAGATAGACATCCACAAACATTTCAGCCCGCATTATAGATGGTGGCATTCATATAATTAGATTAAATTGCAAATATGTATGTCAATGAAACATTGCTTGAAGTCAATTTATACTGGTGAAATAATGAGTCTTGTTTTGATGTTCAAAGTATATATAATCTACTATTCAGTGACCACAGCTTTCAGATGAAGGTGACATATTTGAGTTGTTTCACCCTTCAACGTTAGCTATACACAACCAAACACATATATAAATTAATCATTTAACATTATTTACTGAAGCAAACTCACTGTTGTATTGGCTTCAATGCAGCTGGTGACATTACTAGGAGGATTGAAAGTTACAGTAACAATACGTGTTGATCCTCCTTCTACTGTGGCCTGAAAGTTGTATATAGAATACAAATGTTCAATAAGATTAAGTTTTGTTATATACGTACTCAATAAGCTAATATTTTCTCATCCAACCAAGCTGCAATAATTGGTACAGCATTGTGTTGACCATACAAGATATAGTGATGGCTACCACACAAACGGGTGGAGACAGCTAGTTTTCTCTGCTGTTAACCATGAGTAATATTTGTGTGTTGTTGTGTCGTTGTTCACACACACACACACACACACACACACACACACACACACACACACACACACACACACACACACACACACATTAATACATTTTCAACTCTTTAATGAAACCCAGCTTTGCTGACTGCACTTGCTCAATAAAGTTTACTTAACATATCTATTTCTCTAGCAACAAATATTATTTATTATGAATTACCAATACCAGTGAAAGCAGTACCTTAAGAGGATCAATGGTGAAGCATTTTGCCAATGGATTGCTAGAAGTATTCAGAGCCTCTATCACATATTCCCCACTCTGCTTCTTGACCAAAGAAGACTTGATGCATCCTATCACGAGCTCTTTCTGATAGCTCACGGCTTGCTCTTCATCGACTCTTCTAGGGCGTTGCTCCTGGGATGTGGCACTACTCTCAGACTTGTTCTTGTTGACCTCTCCAAGGTGGTCTTCTTTGTCCTGAGTTATATTTGAGTTGGCCTTATTAACACAATTTCCTTGAATATTCTGCACAGTTGTAGCATCGCTTATAGTGGAGCGAAGATTGGATGTGCTGTATTGGAAAAGAACCATTATGACTTGGGGTAGTGGTCCAGAAGATGTATGCAGAGAAGAGATTAGAGACTCCGTGGCAAATTTATGGGATGCATATTCTTGAAGGCTGGAAGAGTCATCTCCAATGCCATTAAGCATCACATACATTGTGTTGCTCCATGCTCGACCCACTATCTCAACTGGTGAGGATGACTGCAAAATGAAACAAAAGTGTTATAACATAGCTAAAAATATTATGTACTTTACTTGTACAAAGGCTAAAGCTTTAATTATTGATTTACCTTTCCATTAAATTCCACTAATAGTGTATCTCTATAGAGAGAACTATTGATTTACCTTTCCATTAAATTCCACTAATAGTGTATCTCTATAGAGAGAACTAGGCCTATCTGGATCAAATGTGATCTTCACGACTTTTACTTCTTCCCCTTCCACTGTCCCTTCTATTGGTAGACATGAGAAAGATGGCCGCCCACTGCAACTCATGTCATCTGAAAATGATTATATAAAACATTTTAAATTTATTATTTCTTCTTTATTCATCAAACTTTCCTCCATTTTTGTAGTTGTGTTGTTGTTTCTGTTAATTATTTTGTATTATGGGAAGATATTATGAAAGCAATTCTTACATTGCTACTTGCAAGACTACTAACATCAGATGTAGTGTTTCTGGTAGTTTATTTATTAGCTTTCGTAGTAGATTATAACTATAAATAGTCAAAACGTTTCGACCCGTAGGTCTTCATCAGTTGACAAAAAACACAATACTGAAAATGACAAAAACAAAACCAGTTCAATAAAATGCAAAAACCCTGAGGATGCACTAGTTATAGTGATGCTATAATTGGTTGCCATGTAGTGTTGCTTTATTAAATAACTTACTAAGCTGTATGGTGTCTCTTCCCTCTGGCAGTTGGTTTTGTAGGCAGAATGAGAAGTGGACAGGTAGAGTGGTGTCGTTACGAACCTCAAACATCTTACTGACAGTATCCCCCACCATTACATGTCCAAGATTAAGACACGTCAGCTTTTGTAGTGTATTACTGGAGTCTGTTCCTTCTTCAGGCTTGGAGGCCAACTTGACATCAAGGGGAACTCCCTCGCCAATCAGATTCAACTCAAGGCAGCTTGCACCCTCTCCATAGTACAATGTTAGGGTATCATAACTCTAGAAATACACATGCACACACATTCATACATACACACATATATAAATACACACATTCATACATACACACAGCTACTGAAGAACTTTAGTAAAATGACTAATTAGCTGGATTGTTTTAAAATAAAATACTTCGAAGGCTACTGCTAACTGCAACATTCACTAGCTTTTCTCATTTAATGCCATCATTAAAATAAATGATTTCTCCTTATTCTACTTCACTACAAAGCATTGTAAGCAATACATGTCATAGTCACACAAATTCTATGCATAGCAATCATAGTGAGTGAACATCTTGCCTTTGTCCCTGTCTGAGGTGTGAAATTGAACAAGAAGGTGTGAGTGCAATTGGGCAACAGTGGCCTCAGGGCATTCCGAAGAGAAAAAGGGCCGAATGGATCCAACACAGAAGACCGAATTTTCATAGTCTCATCACTAGTGTTTTCTACGGTTACTTCTAATTTTCCCACATCGCCTAAATGTTATATAGAATGTAAATGCTACAAAATGTGTCAACTAACAATATAAAAGTTATCAGAGTATAAACTTTTGAAATAAAAAAATACAACAGAAAATTGTACCATTGAAATCCAAAGCTTCATTCTCAGCCTTCTTATATTCATTAGAGGCATTCCCTTTCTTTCTCAGGCTTAAAAAAAAAAGGAAAATTTAGGCCGTCATTGGGATTGAACCCAGAACCACTAGTTGCATGCATAAAGCAAGTGGTACTGGGTTTGATCATTGGTGACAGCTTTAAAAGACCCTTTGAAAGAGAGAGAGTACCTTTAATGAACACTAAAGATGTCAGTATATAATAAAAATTGACTGAACAATAATAATAATATTATTCAATTCAGGGAGTAAACTATTTTTATTTGATAAGTTATTACAATGTGCTACCTACCTATAACCACACGTCCAAAGTCCACAGTTGAAGAAAATTCCTTAGTAAAAACAAGTTCGGGTTTGACTGTCTTCCCAGCCATGTTCAGATACAAGGTATAATTTGGTCTGTGGAGGAGAAACATTAGCGACTAACCACTTTATAAGACTACAAATAGATCTGTATTTATCTCTTCCTCACAGTAACATAACTACAGAATTGCTATACATTAGACAAGTCACGCCCATTTTAATACATAATGAATATCATTAAAATTGCCAAAATTAGATTTGTTAAGCTGTCTTAAAATCATAAGCAGCATTATTAAAACTTCAAAGAAATCAGATCAACTGAGTAGTATTCAGTTATTGTACCAATTACCTGAACCATCTGGAACCAGAATGGAAAAAATTCTAATACTAGGAGGCTCATCATTCTAGATTATGGCAAACAAGCCATAGTAATGACTATTAAAAAGGACACTAAATTTGCGATTGGTAAAAGTCGTCTATATATTATAATAATTATATATAATTATATATATATATATATATATATTTTTTTTTTTTTAATTTTTTGCCGGCTGCCATGCTCCAGGCCCTTCAGCAGCAAAATTAAATTGAAGTAGTAAATTCTGGGACAATGAATAATCCATGCATGTGGGACAGACTGAGGCAGTACATAGCATTACCGATTTTCAATAATTCACCTCTAATACTGCCTCACTCACTTCACTTGTTCACCAACATAATAGATATTTAAACAAGCCAACAAATACCAACACAAAGTAATGCTAATACAAATAGACATGCAAGGCGAGACACCACCTGAACACATGACTAGCAGGATTGATGCAGATAGACAGACAGACTGACTGACTGACTGACAGACAGACTGACTGACAAGCACACAGACAGATAGACAGGCAGGCAGACAGACACTGACAGACAGACAGACTGACTGACAAGAAGACAGACAGACAGACAGACAGGCAGGCAGACAGACACTGATAGACTAACCAGCAGACAGACAGAAAGACAGGCAGGCAGACAGACTGACAGACAGACTGACTGACAAGCAGACAGATGGATGAACAGACAGTAACTATAACATTTTAAACTTGTTATTCACTTGTAAAGACTATTTATTTATTTTTGAACCTTACTGGTGTTTGAGTCCTTCAAGTATCTCCACAGTCTGGGAGGATGTAATAACATCAGATATGAAGCAAGGAATAGTAAACGATTGATCTGTGCTTTTATAATCATTCAAGACAGAGTGGTACAACTTCCACCAAGATTTAGATCTGAAAGAAATGAGATGAACAAAATTATTATTAGATATTGGGATTGTCAGAGAGAAGAATGTTGTCACTTTTGGCATGTATGACATAATGTTCTATTTCTAATAGCTAAATGTTTCTTACTGAAGCATATGCCAGGGGAAAAAATCAATTGAAAAATACTCATGACAGAATAAACTTAAATAGCCACATTCTAATAGAAATGCATGACTCTTTCAATGTTACCATGCCTCTTTACATTTTCTATTGTAATCCCCCCTTAGGTGATGAAGCTGACAGAAGCTCTTCTAAATCGCTAATAGGTAATAATAGGGGACATGAAATACTTTATTATGACCCAAGGAGAAAAAAAAAGTTCTATTAAATTTAGAAAAAAAGAACAAGTGAAATTGCTTGGCATCAATTAGCACAAAAGAAAGAGCCAGAAAGTAGCTAGAGATATATGAGAAAACTTGATTTTTTTTTGTTGCTTAGCTGAATTCCTGTTTAGAAGATAAATGTGAGCCTTCTATAGACCTAAACTAATGATTTGCTACCAGTTATTTTGGTAAGCATTTTTCTCACCTTTTGAACTAGTTGTTTCCATGTATTTTCAATTAAGTAGCAACTCATAAAAAAGGCAATGGCTAGTGTCATCAGACAAAAAATCCCAAGCTTTATGCAGTTTTACGCTCATATAGCTTACTAGTGCACATTTGCTGCTGAATGTATTCTAAAATAAGGCTCAGTCAAAAGATCTATATCCATATATACATATCAAAACTATGCAGACTAACGCAAGTCTTACCCAAGAGTAGGTGGTCTTGACTCCGTAGAGCTAGCACTACCTGGTGAATGTTTACGTCTCTGCATTGCACTACTCCCTGCAATCAAACTCATCTTCCTCATAGATGACGTTGGCGATTGATAGGGTGACATGGAAGACTTTTGCCCCATCGGAGGTATGTCAACCGATAACATTTTCCCTCCTACTTTAAGACCCTTGGACGAGCGAGGATTAGCTTTCTTTGCTGAACCCATTGCTGCTTTCCCTAAAGTTGTAGTGATTGTATTCGTTGTCTCTTCAGCTTCTTCAACATGAGCTGATACTTCAACCTTTTTAACCTTAGCAGAATTCTGCTCATGCTTATCTTGAATCATCTTGTCAGTCACTTTAGGGGAAAAGGATGTCTTTATCTGTACACTCTGGAACAGACAAAATTTTAACCTGATAATATTACTATCTGTATTTTGACTTACCTCTCCTAGTTTCAGTACTCCTACTTGTGGAGAGAGAGTGAAAGGAGCTTCAGGTGGCAATGAGAATGAAAATGCCCTTGTCCCCTGTGCTGGTGCTGTTCCCCTGATCCTTGCACTGCTGAGTCTGGAGAGTTTAGAGTTGGTGAGAGTGAAGCTGCCTCTACTGGTACTCCCCAGTCTGGTGGTGGGGAAGATAATGTGACTGGCAGACAATGCCATTGGAGATAGAACACCACAACCCTTACATTGAACTTTGCATGTCCTGAAAATAAACCACACAATTATTAAAGTGTATTCAATACAAGTATATTTTGCTGTGGTTGTGACCAATTTACTCTAGTTTTGGGGGAATTCCTAGTCAAGATTAGTTGTAATGAACAACGAGCTATTCCTCATTGCATACTTTATGTACATAAATATAACCATGCATTGTGAAGAAAAGGATCATGATATGCATTCTATTGCGAAGAGTTATAAGTAGTTAATAGAAAAAAATTGATCTAATCTGATCCATTAAAATTTTTACAGAAAAAAGTATGATATCTTGGCTTATAATATTTTATTGTGACACTGTTCGGTTGAAGTGAGGTACAGTAACTGCTTGGTACACTGCTATGTATAAATAAAGAGTTGGTTATTTCATGTCTTCCCTCTCACCGCTGAATTGTTGGAGGGTTTTTAAAAAATGTTTACAATATGCTTTTAAAATGACGATAAAAGAAACGAAATGCAAATAGATAAACAATATTCAATACATGACTTTCTGTAACTAATTCAGAGTAGTAAACAATTCTTTATAGTCATGCAAATCTTCACAACTAGCTTAGTCTTCTGAAGCTGTAGTCAATGCCTTGTTTTGTTTCTAGAGCAACTCCCTGTCTATTGCTGAATAGCCCCTGTAAGCTTAAATATCTTCTGCACCTTCTAGTCCACTGGAATCACCATCTGAACTGCAGAAGTTGCTGCTAATCTGGGTCTACTACCTCATCAATTGACCGTCCAGTCATCATTTTGAAGTAAGCCTAACTTCGATCCAAAAAATAACTAAAACATTTCCATAACAACCTTAGAGATACCATGTTGTACAGCTCGAACTTCACTTACTCAGCATGGGGCTAACTTTTGAAGGACACAGCATTTGAATGGAGCAACGCTAATGAGAATAAACAACAATATTCCTGAAGCAAGGAGCTAAACTGTGCTGATGGTGGTAATAGTAACCATGTATATACATTATGTAGCCACATGATGTCACTCCTGTAGAGCTACATGCTGTAGCACATTGGTCCACTCCCTCCCTTCCACCCCCCCCCCCCCCCACACTGAAGTTGACAACAAAATGTATACCTTTATTTGCAACAAACATTGTTATACTTCCTTTCTTTGATTTTTTAACTGATATACTGCTACTGTAGAATCTGCTTTGGTGAAATCCCCTAAATCTAAGAACCATTGCCACTGCTACAACTACAAACTCTACTACTGCTACTACTGCTACTACTGCTACTACTGCTACTACTGCTACTGCTACTACTGCTACTACTGCTACTACTGCTACTACTTCTACTACTGCTACTACTGCTACTACTGCTACTACTGCTACTACTGCTACTACTGCTACTACTGCTACTGCTACTACTGCTACTGCTACTACTGCTACTACTGCTACTACTGCTACTACTTCTACTACTGCTACTACTGCTACTACTGCTACTACTACTACTACTACTACTACTACGACGACTACTACTAGTAGTAGTAATAATAATAGTAGTAGTAGTCGTAGTAGTAGTAGTCGTAGTAGTAGTCGTAGTCGTAGTAGTAGTCGTTGTAGTAGTAGTCGTAGTCGTAGTAGTAGTAGTAGTCGTAGTAGTAGTCATCTTCGTCATCGTAGTCATAGTAGTAGTAGTAGTAGGTCGTCGTCGTCGTCGTAGTAGTACTACAGTAGTTTAAAGTGCAATTTTGTTTCTCAGATGGTTATCCAATACTTACTGATTCAAAAGAGACTTGCAGATCACTTCAAACTTGTAATCCTTAGACTTGTCTGGGCTAAAGAGCAGCTCTAGTTGTATTGTCTCTCCAGGTAATATATCTCCAAACCCATCTCCAGGCTGGACGTCTATGAAGGGAGGTAGGTGCACAAACCCAAAGCTCTGGACTAGAGCCGATGTGTTAGTGAGAGATACGGAGTGAGACACTGTTTCTTGAGTCGTGCAAAAGCCAAAGTCCAAAGTGTGAGGGAGTAAGACCAGTGCTGATGGGGACACTTCAGCTAGCACAGTCAGTACCACTGGTTGACTCTATAAAAACAAATTATAATCATACTAAAATAACATGTCCATACATGAAGAATTCATTCAGAGATGTTCTGTAAATAATATTTCACTTAATGGTGGCTATTTCTCTTAAATCAAATAGCATACAGCTTTTACTAATATATAAAGCTTATAACAATATGCCCAGTGTCTCGTCCAGCTAAAGACTCAAATCAGCACACCAGCACTTCAGTTAGAAATTGCAAAACTATTGTAAGAATTTGAACCCCTGACTTACCTGTCCTCCCACCTCAACTATGACATGAATCTTCCACTTGCCATTGGAATCTGCAAACTTCTCTCTGGCAGGCCCAGTTTGTAACAAGGGCTGCCCTGGATTGAACTTGAGCTGAACTGATAAAGAATCCTTTCCCTGCACCACACTTTGACCTGGTAACACTTCTAAGTAGGACTCGAGCTCAACTGGTACTTTAAAAGTGACTTGCCTAGCTGTTGCACCTCTATAATCAGAAGAATGATGCCAAATAAATAATACATTTTCCATTACAGGATGACAATCAATTAGTACAACTTCCAGATTTTCACTTCATGCATAGTCTACCACAAAATTATGTACCTATTATGTAGAACTAAGCCACACTGATAATGCCTATCCACAAGACAGATTTTCATGTCTACTTCTTCCTGCTCCAAGTAAACAGGCACCTGGACACCTTCCCCAGAAAGACTCACTTTCATCTACACAAACAGAAGTGAGCTAACATAAACAGAATTGCAAGCTAATATTTTAGATTACACACTGTCTGCTGAGTAGGATGTGAAAATATGAAGAAGTATTCAGTGTGGTCCATCCTGGTAGATAAGGGAGAAAAGGTAAATGTTATTGTCTTAGAACTGAATCCTTCCAGTGTCCCAGAAGAAGGGCTATCCAAAACGATAGCTGATTGGATTCCATGAGCTATGACAAACAAGTAGTAATGAGAGGACTTAATTGTGAGACTACTCAATACCACATAGTTGTTAAAAATTTCTCGTTCTAACAGCCCAATATTGTTAATTAAAACTTAAGTTCTAATTAACAATACTGGCTGTTAGAACAAGAAAATTTGCTATTATTTATAATTATTTCAGCCGAGAATGACTGAGTCACATAGTTGTTATAAATATCACACACAAACTCAATAAAATCCTGCTGGACATAGCTATATTTTTCAACAAGAAAACCTTAGCTACAAATACAAAGCCTCATTTGCACATGCTCCTCACATGTCCTCAATCTCCTAATTATCCCTCAGCACGCATGTGTGAGAGGGTTATAGTATTTGGTTTGTCTGTCTGTCAGTCAGTAAGTCATTTTGTCACCCAGCAGTGGATTTTGAAGATGTCAGTTTCCCGAAGATTGAATGACGCATCAAAATGTTGTACTGGACAATTTAAGTCCCTCTAATGTGCCAGAATTTTTCTTTCAACTTTTTTCCCCCCAAAAAATGTTAGTTATTTTTTGGCCATACAATCGTAAGCTGTTGTGGGTAATGCCCCCTATTGTCATGTCGTAATCATGTAAGCAAATTATTTCTTGCTGCCCATGGAAGTTTTGCTTAATAGTTTCCAGTGTTTTTTTTTTTTTTTTTACAGATTGCTGGAATTAGAGTAGGCAACATTTCTTATACTATTTTCATTGCATGCTATCTACATATCGACATACTGATGATATGCCAAATAAATTCTTTTGGTCTGAGAAATGATTTGTAATAGCTAGCTAGTGTATAATAGTGCTGAGGGTTCACATCATTGATGGTTCATTATATTCAGTCATTTTGACATTGGTAGCCTCACCACAAGCAGCCTCCTAACCATAACCACACCCACCTCCTCCAATGTTTCCAGTGCTGGAAGAAGTGGAACCAACAAGACTGTCAGTAGATTCCAAATTAACATCTCCAGCAACCTCTGCATTAACCTGTTTCTCCAAGCTGTCTTGTCCTTCCTTGCCAGCTGATAATCCACTGGCTTGGCCATCTCTACTAGTGACACCCTCCACATTGTGTGTTTCTACAAAATCTTGGCCTTCAGCGAGAGTGGTAGTTTCTTTACTAGTTCTGCTTTCACAGTCTGAGAAAAACAAAATATTGTGTCAGTGAACAGAGAAATTACTCTGTTTTTATGGTTTCATCATTCTTTTTTCCCCTTGCTTGCTCTCATTGATTTATTATTTAATTCTTTTATTCACTTTAATTAAATAATCCCATAACACCTTACTCTTGCCAATAGCACTTCAATATCCCCATGACTGTATGCTCCTCACCTGCACTGGTTTGAGTTTCTCCCTGTTTCTCTGCAGTACCTGTGGTAGAACTGTCCATGTCACCCACATTCCCCACAGACTTGCTCTTACTCGAGTAATCCACTGAACCTATCCTAACCACCTCCTCTATTGATCGGCCGTACATGCCGTAATCACTTTTGATGCTATTATCACTTTTGTCCGTCAGTTTCCCACTAACAAGCTCGGATTCCTCTGATTTAACAGACTTTACCACTAGTGAAGGTTCCTGTCCTGCATGTGATCTGGAGATCATGAAATTAGTTGGTAGGGCTCCCGTGTTGTACAGGGTCATCTGACGTCTCACCACTTCACCCACGCAAACCTTTTCAAAGTCTATATGGGTGTGGTCTAGCTTCACCTGGCATTTCTTTGTGCGGCAGCGTACTGGAATGCTAAACGGACCAGTCTCTGATAACAGCATGATTTCTCCATCTGAGTCCTCATCCAGCTAATATAAGATAAGTTATACATAATGTGCCATGCTAACTTGGGTTCTGATCTTTTAAGTAGAAATTATTGCATAGAAAGAAACCGCAGTAAAGTGTATTGGTTAGAATTATTGCGAATAAAGTCATTAATTCTGTCTATCAGACTCTATGGAAAACTACATACAAACGTGAATATCATTGACAAAAATTAACACACCAATTTAAGTTACATTTAGACATCTCTCCAATCAATAGTATATAATCAAAATCCACTCTGTAATTCTGTAGAAATATTCTACTAGCTCTACTAAAGTAAAATAAATAAATCTTGACTATTCTCAAAAAATTGTTTTTATTCATTAACATGTGGGTGCCTATATGTGTCAGTTCCCTTCCATAGTAACTATCTTACCTGTGGCTGAAACTTAATCAGCAAATGACATGTCATGCCTGCAGACATGGATCCTGGTGGGTCAAAGGTCACAGACACAAAGTCCACTAATGACGGTGATATACCCACAAATTTGCAGTGGTTGACGGTGTAGGATACATTGGTAAGCTTCACGTCTTTACTGTAGGTTTGTCCTACTACAAAGTCCTGGAAGAGGACCACTGCAGGTTGGCTAGTGAAGGCTACTCCCTGCAAATATAAGCACAAAATAAGTACTAGTTTATGGTTATGATACAATTTTATGTATTAACAAAGTCAGTACAGTCACGGGATACACTATAGGACTCTGATTGCAATGAAGCTTTATACATATAATATAATAATTATAATAGCTTTTACACATTGCAACTCATCTGCAAAACCAAACTTGTCTTAATATTGATAACATTTGCAGTGAGGTAAAAGTATTAGATATACTTAAAGTTACTACTATATACATATGTATACGAATAATGTGTAAACTAGGATATACATAATTAGCTTACCTTGAATTCTCGTCCTGCTGCCACCTGCTTTCTCACTATTCCCTTCCTCAGCTTCTCCAGCGTTGCCTGCATCATACGTCTCTCTGTAGTACTGAATATTCTCTTCTTTACCGTGCTGTTCTCTCTGCCTTCGCTCATGTCCTTGCTACTATGATTCTTGGGAAGTATAATTCCAGTCGCACGTTCAGCTTCCCCGGCTTGTGTTGCCGTCTCCTCATCCCAGATTCCCTGAATCTCAGGTTGCACAGTGAGGTGATAAGTATCCAAAGTTGATAGTTGCTCATCAGCTCTCTCACCTATGTCTCTCCCATCCAGAATTTTATCTTCAAGGGTCTCTTCAATCTCATTGCTTGATTTCTTAGATTCAGAGATTTCGCTAGGAGCACTGCCACTCCTATTTTTAGGCTTCTCTTCTTTCTTTCTCTTCCTGTTCCTCCTTCTATGTCTTTTCCTCATTGACTCACGCTCTAAAGATTCCATTTGTAAGTCATTTTTCTGCTTAATGCTCTCCTCTTCCTTCAGTAACTTTTCCACAATCTCCATTTTCTTTTTATCTTGTTTCTTCTGAAACTCAGCCATTTTCTTTTGAAACTGTTCTATTCTCTGTCTACGCATTGTCTCAACTACTAAGTCCCCGCCCTTCTCCTGGATCTCTCTCTTTAAAGTATCCTCTTTCCTTTGCTTCAGTTCCTTGCGTAGCATGTTTTGAGCTTGAAGAATGTCCTACACACAATGACATTATAATAGCTTTACAGCATTTAAGTAGATGGAAGAACTAAGCACCAATTATTAGGAATTTCCTTTGTGAAATATATATTAGCTGCAAAAAAAAATAATTCAAAATATACTGTCTACATATTTTCAATCTTAAATACCTTTGGAGCAGTCAACTGTAGTGTCTCCCAATTTACAGTTTTTTGATACTCTCTAAATATTTGTTCTGAAATGTTTAACATTTGGAGTAGTTTTAAAATTTAAAATGTAGAGGTTTTGTAAGATCTTTTAGTCAATGTGTTAAAAAGTTTTCTCTATGAAATTTAAAAGGAAATCATCTATTATATTTTGAATATGATAAACTGAACTTATAATGCAAATTATATAATTTATTTTAGCCTATTGACTAGTTAAACTATCAGAGAATTTATTAAAGCTAACTTTACTAAATTCAATTAAAAAAATTTTCTGAAGTAATTTTAGTTGGGGATACTTTTATTTTAATACATGCCTAAACAGCACTCTTATTGAACGAAGCAAGACCCTCACTAACGCGTCTCAACTGAGAATTTGGTATATATATATATATATATATATTTATTTATGGCAAAGTTCAGAGGTCAATGCGTGTCCACCCCCGGAGGCTATTTTAAAATGTAAACATTAGTGAGGGTGCAAGAAAATTAGGAGAACAAATTCGAAATAGTTATTAAGAATAAAGAGCTAGGGAGACAGAAGGGGACAGAAGTTCATAATAAAAAATTTCAAATTTAGTGGAGTTTTTATTCTATTAGTGGCAGGGATAAGTTACCTTGGTTACTGTACTGTTTGTCATATGTAGCTATACACCTTGCATAACAGGTTTGTTTGTACTTGAAAATCTATTTTCCAACAGTTAAGTCACTAAGAGAATACAATACGATACTATATCTAGTAGAGCTCTGGTACACTAGAGCATTTTCAACAGAGCGTAATCCTTTGATTTAGCGATCCGTACCATATCATCCCCGTAAATTTGATTGCTAACCCCTTGAAAATCAATTGTCCAATAGTCGAGTTGCAAAAAGAATACAAAATAAATCTTATGTTGATATATCCAGTTGAACAAGTGTATATGTGTGTGTAAAAATGTTGTATGCTGCTAAAGATTAGCACAACAAAAACATTTAACTATAAAAGTATTATAAGCGGGAGCGGCTAGCATTCAAATTTGATTTTAGTCAGACCAACTCACTCGCCATTTGTGCCGAAGCACATCACTTCTATTTACCTCACTAGCTGTAATATTTTTCTTGAGAGAGAGAATAGCATTCATCCTCTTCTCCATGTGCTGCTGCTGTTCTTCTTGAGCTCTTCTCTGCGTGTCCCTCTGCCTGGTCAGCACTCTCTTCATGGCCTCTTCTCTCTGCTTCTCCACACCTCCTTCATTCATCAGCAGTTCCGCACTTCTTGACTTTTGCATTAGTTGCCTGTTTATATAAATATATAATATATAATATGTAAATGATATATATGTGACCGTCTATGGGAAAATCGGGCACAACGCGGCATGCGTAGACGTCGCAAAAAGATCGATTTAGTTCTTAAAATTGTATTAAATAAGCCTAACGAAGGGAACGGTTAGGCAATATATAGCGGGAATGGCTAAATCTACGTTGATAAAACTTGGAGAGCTTAATATCTGCTTGCTGAGGAGTGTGTAAGTGCAAAAAAAAAAATTTCGTCGGGGCCGCGTTGTGCCCGATTTTCCTGTAGACGGTCACACATATATATATATATAATTTACATTTCAGACCTTATATTCATTATAAGCATACCACAGGAAGTGATTTACTAAATTAAAATTTTCAATCAAAAGCTCATATAATTAAGCTAATGATAGATATATGTATACATACATAGAGAGACTGAAAAAATGGCAATTAGCAAGATAGAAACATAAAAACAAAAACAGCAATAATATCAGATCCACAACTATGTCCAATTATACTGTGTAGTTCATAGGATTTACTATTTCAGGAGGATATGGAATACAGCAAGGTATTTATCACCTGTTCCAAGTTTGTCTCCTGGCCTTAGCAACTAGCCTGGCTTCTGCCTCTAATCTCTTTGCCAACTTTCTGTCTTTAGTTTTCTTTAAGGCTGCTTCTCCTTCTTCAAGATCTGCTTCCAAATCTTTGAACTCTCTAGCAGACATCTCAGCCTCCAGAAGCCTGTCCTCAGCAGCGTTAAGAGCCACCTGAGTGGACATACATGTGTGACGTGGTGTGATAGAGAAAGATGATAAGTCGAGTCTCTATGATGGAATAGTACCGTATGGGTGTGGCACATGGCAGCACACTATGGCTGGCTACAATGCACTGTAGCTGGCTGTAGCACATTGTGGCTGTTACTATAGCTAACCTTCAAACTTTCTGCACTTTACCAGTTACTAGAATTCTGCAACTGAGTATGAATGAGCAATATTTACACTACTATAGATCATGAAAACCCACACACACAGCTGTATTAATGTTGATAATCAGTTAATTGCTTTAAAAGCATTATAATATTTCAATTTATAGTGTTCTAAGGCCAAATCACTTTGTACTTGCAGGCTTAATTCTTATTAAGTACTCATAACTACACTTTTCTCTGATATTCGCACGGCAAAATTGATAATATGTCATAAATTACTTAATGCATGGCTTTAAAAAGAATTTATTCAAAAAGTATGCCATGTACTTGTGAATCCATCATGCAATTGTCAAGTTTTTCCCCCTCACCTTAATGTTTTCCTCAACCTCTTTCTCTTCATACATTTGCATCTTGAGCTTGTTACGTTTTCCTTGGAGGAGTCCTTGCCCCGCCTTCCTGCCATGCACCATTCCAAGCTCTGTGCCTTCATGGTCCAGGTCATCATCGGTGAGGTGAGAAATATCCAACCCAGTGGGAGGAGTGTCTTTGTCATCCAAGCTCATCAGCTCAGACACAATAGTTAGTTGCTTCTGCTGACATGCACTCAAATCCTCCCTGGAAATTATTATCCATATACTATATATTATATTTTTGAAACATTAGGACTCTTTGTTCTAATTGTTTGGGGAAAAAAATGGGAAATAAAAGAAAGTTAACTTTGTGAAAAACAAGAGAGACGCAAAAAGCATTAAAAATTATACCGTCTCAAAGCATGCCAAGCAAAATCATCCGTCATAAAGCCAAATAATTCATTTTCTCCCTCAAGCTCCCCACCCCCTCCCACCTCCTCAAAAAAACAAAAAACAAAAAACATCATGCTAGCAACCACACCTCAATCTGCTGATTTCCTGGCTACAGTCCTTAACATTTCTCTTGAGCATGTCCAGGTGTTTTCTCAGATGTATGAGCTGTACTCCTTCCTCATGAGTGAGGGAATGGAGAGACACTGCTGGACTTCTGCTGCCATCTTCATCACTGTGCAAGCCTGTGCTGAAGGATGTCCATTCCTCATCTAGGTCACCTCTACCGTCACTTGCATATGCTGCAAATATTGGAAAATTGCAACCTATTAACTAGCTATAAATAATATGTCGTTATATATACCCAAAATTATCCGTAAGAAAAGTATTAGCTGGCTAGTTAGCTAGAGTGTCCCAATGTTTAAGCATGCCTGGAAGCTGAGCAAGCTACCAATTAGGACAAAAACTAAAAGACCTGCCGCCCAATACTATACCTGCACTTTCCACGTCCGAAGAAAAATAAGATTCAGGCTCAGACTCATTTTCTTCCCATATGATACTCATATTGGATTTGATCTAATGCAAGTGATAGTTCTTTTCAACGCGCACCTACTGTTTACGAAGTCTATTATTGCTTGGCAACCAGGGTCGTCTTGTACTTTGAACCCTGATAAAGAAGATGCTGAAGCGTGGTTTTCCTCAGCTGATTACTCTGCGCGGTGCTGCTGCATTTCATTTGACTGAAGTATGATCCCAGTCAGTGTTGCACTTTATAACTTTTCTTGTGCTCATACAGAACCCTGTTAATGTCGTCAGAAGGCATGAATTTCGTTCTTTTTACTGCACACCATTGAGACTTGTAGTGGACACTCCCAAAAAGAAGGAAGCGTCTTCAAAGTGGGGTGGGGTGAGTATTGAAGTCTGGATTGAAATGATGTAATTTTTTAACTTCGTTCTGTAATAAAATCATGTTCTGGCTTCATAGAGCCTTCAGTGATATATGAACTCTGTTTTGACAAGACGTTTAGCTTGATAAAATGATATAAAAAGCAATCACTATATGACAGTGACGTATAATTATTCTTCTGAAGAAGATTGGAATGATGTGTACCAATAGAATTGCATTGCCCTTGGCATTCCAATATTGGTAACATTGTACCTAGTTTGAAACAAGATCCCGTGTGCTACTGTTTCTATTGTAATGGCTCTGAGTGAGTGCCTTTCCTGCACATGGTGTGTACGTGTGCGGGCATGTGTGAACTGTGTGTGTGTGTGTGTGTGTGTAGCCCGTCACCTGGAAGTCTCTGGCTATAGTGTTGGCCCTGGGTGGCATGACTACACTGTATGTGAGATATCTCAAGAAACTCAAACAGCAAAGTGAGTGCTGACAAGAAGTATGTATGTATATATGTGACAGGCTCTGGCAAAAGGGGGCATTTCACGCAAAAATGGCTCCAGAAGTAAGTCATCGGAAAAATTCTTTCTTTCTCCTATTTTTGTTTTTTTGCAGAATTAGTCTTAGTGACCCTTACTCTAAGTCTACGCCAAATTTCAAATGCCGAAATAACTTAAAAGACCCCAAGCGTGCCGTGGAAAGACAAGCTACTTTTTATTCTCTCTCGTTCTCGAAGTACAATAAACGGGGAATGGGCGGAGTTTCAAACAAGCTGCTAAAATAAACGGCATAGCTTTGAGACTATTGCATGCAATCTACAGCTTACCTCTGGTTGAAAGTTTACCACTACATGGAGTAGAGTAGCCAAGGATTCCGACAAGACAGGCTGTGAGACGCTCTGAAAAGCTAAAATGAACTCTACGCAAACTTCGTTAGTCGCCGTTAAAAAGCGGCTGTACGATTTATACGGAGTACGCCGTTAAGTATACGGAAACATTAATTATACCGGAAGTGGAAATTCAATTATGTTTTCTCGATTTCTAGTTCAATTGCTTTGCTGAATACAGCCCAGTTCAACTGCCAGTTTCTCTGCGCGTCGAAGGTTTTACCCTCCAGTATTTTAGCACTAAGTTAAGATCTTTTTATTAGCATAAAAAACTCAATTTTTTTGGTTTGCATGAAATGCCCCTTTTGCCAGAGCCTGTCACATAATGTTCGTGTGTATTTATTCCATGATTCATGAATGAAGGGTATTAATTAATATACTACATAAAAAAAAAACGACAAAAAAAAAGTTCTGGCTGCCAGCTAACAATGTTCACCATCCCACCCACCCTCCCCCTCCATACTTACCAATCATTAGCATTACATACTTCCATATTATGGTATTCTGTCAAATAGTTTTGAGTAATGGTAATAGTAGTAGTATTATTATTATAATGATGATGATGATGATGATGATGATGATTATGATGATAATAATAATAATTGCAACAATTAATCTCCACGTATCATGGGAAGCTATAATAATTATAGTAAACAAATTCTGAACTGGTAAGCTAGTTTTTCTTCCCCTCTTCCTACTAGTACAGAACAATCATATCAGTGAAGGTCTTGCTACTGAATTGCATTGTGTGCATTAGGGCATAATGTTGGAGGTTTGGGTTTAAATTTAGTGAGTGCTAGAGCAGTAGCCTGACCCTTGGGCCACACTGTTGTGTTTGAGGTTGTCTATACTGGCCACAAGTCTTGCCTCAGGGTCATGAACTTTGCCCAATCAGCAGCCAGTATTTATTTTGTTTTGGAATAATGTATTGAGGTCATTAAACCTCAGTGTGCATGCAAGAGAGGGTTGTAGTAGTCATCCTGTCTATTTATCTGTCTGTCATGCTCTGATTTTGGAAATACTGATAATTAACCGTTGATTTAGGTATGAACATGAATAACGATTTAAGACCTTTCATTGTGCTACTTTTTATAGGGTTCGCACCTTTTGTGCTTCATAGTTATTGCTGTTAAATATTGAAAGGCCACACCTTTTATTGTTGGTGCTTGGACTAGGCTGGGGACAGGGTAGGTGAGAATAATTTACTATATGTTGCTTGCTGTAAAATAGAGAAAGAGAAAGAATTGAAGAAGTCTTATGGTAAAGCAGCTCTGGGTGGGTCCTTCTCATTGGTGGACCACAATGGAGTAAAGCGGACAGACAAAGACTTCCTGGGACAGTGGGTGCTGCTGTACTTTGGATTCACTTTCTGTCCTGACATTTGTCCTGATGAGTTGGAGAAGATGGCGAAAGTCATTGATAACATAGGTAATGTGAGGTGGGGAGGGGTTAGTGTGGGTCGGAGGAAGTGGGAGGAGTTAATGGAGGAACAAAGCCCGAGGTCAGCATGTCTAGACTGCATATGTATTTAAACACATCCTCATCACCAATGTATGGGGTGGAGGGAGGAAGGGGTAACTGAAATATATTTTGCCTTCCCTCCTCTCCTCTATAGTCTGTCCAAGTATAGAGTTGGTGCAAGTGTGGTAAACGAACAATGCACTTCACAACTGGTAGTAATTTAGTCTATTGAATCTAATGGCATATTTCTACACTCACAGCTTGCACTAGTAAAGGAATACATGTAAAGGCTAGAAAAGCAACCGCTTCATTTTTTGTTTACGAGCACATTGAAACTTTACACGTGATAGAGTGAACTGAACCGCGGGGCTATTTGGGGTGTGTATAGAGCGGGAAAGCTGTGAATTTTATTCTATTCCCTCAGACTTTAGTTGAGTTTTGAAATCACTTTCCTCCAGTTTTGAAGTATACTGAGGGCATTTTTTACCTGCTTTGGTAGAATTTTTCCACGTGCAGTTTCTGGATGTGTAGCTGATTCAGTTCAATAGTTAGTGTTTTTTGCGGCCAACTCAACCTGAACAGACTATCGTTATTATATTACTCTCACTGAATACTTAGTATATGTAATATTTATGATGGGAGTGTGTGTGTGTGTGTGTGTGTGTGCTGTCTTCACAGATAACACCAAAGGTCTACCTAAAATCCAGCCATTGTTTGTGACAGTGGATCCAGTGAGAGATTCTCCTGCAGTGCTGAAAGACTATCTCAAAGGTAAACCATGCTGACGCACATATCCAAACTTTCAGTGGGTTTTTATAGTGTACTATGTCTTTGATAAGCCCCCGTCAGCATTCACTGAGTGATATAAGTAAAGACCTAGTTTGTTACTTGCAGTCCGTTTATTGCTTCCTCGTGGCTTTCAAGTGCGAGGTTTGATAGTATTGCTGGGCCCCAATGGTCTGGTAAAGGAGTGCCAACATTGGAGGGAACTTCTATACCATCAGGGGTCCAAGTGAAGAGCACAACCCACCACTCTCCTCCCATCACACCACCCCACAGTCACATGTACTCATTCTGTTTCTAGATTCTCAGTGTGAATGTGTTGGTGGCTGTGTGGTAGTGGTTGTGTTCTTGGCTCAGGGCCTGAGTCCCAGAGTTCAAGCCCCACTCAGGCAATTTTTCCATCTAGTTTTCCATCTGCCTCCCACCAGCCCCACCAGTCCACCCAGCTGTGATTGGGTACCTGACATTTGCTGGGGTGAAAATTCAAGGCCTTTTCTCCTGAAACAGCAATGGCCCAGTGGGTGCCCACACCACTTGCTGTGAGGAAAGGCCTGTTCTCCTGCGAGTTCCAAGCCCAACTCCAGGAGCTTTGCTTGCACGGCTCACAGTGCCTGCTTAGTGCACAGGCATCCTGGCTCTGCCAGGTGCACATAACCTCTATCAGGTTGCAAGAGAATGTCATTTTTTTTACATGTGTGTGTGTATGTGTGTGTATGTGTGTGTGTGTGTGTGTGTGTGTGCGTGTGTGATGTACACAAGAGGAGTACATATAAATCAGTGCTGGAGCAGCAGTATGATAGGTCACATTTATCCTGTACCTTGACAATCTTTCAGATTTCCATCCTCGTTTGCTCGGTCTGACTGGCACTAATGAAGAGCTCCATGCAGTCACTAGGGCGTATCGGGTCTACTTCAGTATGGGACCTTCCGATGATGACAATGACTATCTGGTAGGAATGAGAGGGGTGTGGTCTAGGCAGATCCTGATAGAGCTGAAGTATATGTTGTAGTTGGGCAAGTGAAGCGAGACCCTCACTAACGAGTCTCAATTGAGATTTTGGTGTAATATAAACTAATGGTGTGTTTGAGCACGAATGGCGAGCGAACCTCCTAGTTAGGTTACAGTATTGTGATTATTTTTAACTTCTATCCTTCCGGTGACTAGAAAAGGTCGAGTTTTTTAAAATTATGTACATATGTAAAGGGATTTCAATCTCCTCAACTGTTTGAGACATGCTTACTGCCATAGGAGTAGACAAAGCTGTGTAAAGGCAGCTAATAATAATGTATTTATTTGCTACTAAAATGTTTACATTGTGCTATTTTTTAGCTAAGCAGTAGCTGTAACACACAACACTTTCACACATACATGTTTACTGAACATACCAACACAAGACTTACCTTCGTGCTTAGACTATGAGACAATGGATTTTCAAGTAAGGAACAACACTGTTGCGTAGGGCATATAACTATGACAAGTAGTGCATAAACTTACCACCACCACTATCATGAACTCTGGTAAGTTTGTAAGTTTTAACTGCACCCGCAAAAGAATTCAAAGTGGTAAACAATTCAATTTCTTTGAATGATATGGGTGAAGATGGATAAATCAAAGGATTCTGTTTAGTGGAGTATGGGACAGGATCAACCTCACAGCAAACAAAACATATAATGACATGTACGTCCACACACATATACAAACAAACATCCCTGATTTTCAATCAAGTGTTACCCATGATAGTGTCTCGCTCGCTCACCAATAATGCTTATTGCATAAGTCAGAGTGTGATATGGCGAAATATTTTACAAGCACACTAATTTATTTTCACAAGCCAGAGGCGAGTGAAAATAAAGCCTGAGCCGTAGCTGATTTAGCCATATCACTCTGACGAGTGTAATAAGTGGTTTATTCTGCACTAGATATCTTCACCACTGTAGTTAGTACTAGGACTTGTGGTGTTAGTAAGTTACCTTGGTTAATGCGTTGGTTGTCCTAGCTATACACCTTGCATAACAGATTTGTTCTTACTTAAAAATCCATTGTCCAATAGTCAAGTCCGTAAGAGAATACAATACAATACTATATCTAGAGCTCTGATACAATAGAGCGGGGGTTTACTTTGGAAAAGCAGCCAGCTGAAGCGTAATCTATTGGTTTTATTTTAATCGATTCTTACCCGTATCGTTTTCGGAATTTGATCGCTTGCCCCTTGGTCCAATAGTCAAGTTGCGAAGAGAATACAATGTACTAGGTCTTGTGCTGGTGTATTTAGTGCACAAGTATGTATGTGTGTATAAAAATGTTGTGTGTTGCTAAAGAATAGTACAAATAAATTAAACAAAAACATTCTAAACAAAGAAATATTATAAGTGGCTAGCATTCAAATTTTGAATTTCACTCAGCCAGCTCACTCGCCATTCATGCTGAAGCACATCACTAGTTTGATTAATGAGTCAGTTCGAAGTGCTGGATGTCATTCTAATTTAACTTTAGGCATTTTTTTTGTTATTTTATTGAAGTTGAATAATAGATGAAAATAATAATCCATTTTTGTCCAGTGTTTTTATAGTAATAGAATACAGGCATTTCTGTCACGTAGGTAGCCAAACAGCTAATGCAAGTAAATGGATATATTAGTCACTTTCTAAGTTGGTGTCATTCAGTTCCAGGGTGCCAGATGTTCTATTGTACGAGTGTATAATAAAGTGTGGTATCATGTGACTGTCATGTGACTTTAGGTGGACCACACTATCATCATGTACTTGATAGACCCTGATGGCAAATTTGTGGATTACTTTGGGCAGAACAAGAAGGCTGAAGAAATGACAAATTCCATTGGAGCATGTCTTCTTAATTACAAGCCTTCCAAGAAGTCATCAAAATAATAGGAATACTTTCTAGAACTATTTAATTCATCAACTTTCAATTTTTTTTTATGAATGAAATCGAAATCATTAATAATTTTATTCTATAATTGATGTTATTAACAGTGCATTGGTCCTGAAAGAGTGTAATAGTACATAGTACAGTTTCTGAATCTATACTGAAAGTCTAACTTTGCTGTTATACAGAATTCGATTTTTGAAGAGTGCTCTTTATGAAGATCACATACTTCTAGTCCAAGCGTGTCAATAGGAAGACCCTTTACCTAACCACTACGCGGGGTTATTAATTGCACAGTTCTTTGCGGGGTTTGCGCGTTAATGGGCGTGTACTCAAATGAGCAAGATTAGCGCACAGCAGGGATGGCGACAGAAGTGCCCCGAGGAGTAGTTTTACGAAGTGGAGACAATGCTGGGGAGAAGCCTTTACCTTTGATTATAAGAGCGGAAGAGGGGAAGGATTCTGTGGATGACCTAAAGCAATGGATGAACAAGAATAAAGACTGGCTCGCCTCAAAGATGCTTGAACATGGTAGCTGTGTAGCTAAGTGTGCAAGTACCAGAGCAATAAGTTTCAGATAGTGGGAGGCTTGGCCAGTGTGCAGGACCTTGCGAGATAATTAAACTTGGATAGTATGCAAGAAACTAAAGCAGAGCTATGGGTGCACACATTGGTACCTACAGCACAGCAGTAATTAGCTCTGTCAAGCAATTTTGAAACTAGAGTTTTTGAGGCTTATTATAAAAATGTCGTTACAAGTATTTTTAGGAACATGAAGCAAGAATCATGAGCTGATGTAAAGAAAAATAAGCATCATGGTGGTATGGTGAACAACTGCGGGATTTAGTGATACTTACCTTTTTTTTAATAATTCTTCTGATAGATAATTTACTTAGTGCTAAATGTCGTACTGAGAAAGAAATGGTGGGCCTGTTTGCTTGTATTTGTTACTAGTTGGTCCTTGTTAGACTACACTTATCAAGTTGAAAACTTTACTAGTATTAATCTCCCACAAATTTTTATTTTATTTTCCCCTCTTTTCACAAACGAGGAATGATAATCAGCTTTGTTCATTTCTGTTTACATTCCTCCTTCCAGGTGCCATCTTATTGAAGGGATTTGCTGTGAGCAGTGGTCCAGAATTCCAGAGTGTGATTCAGCAGTTCTGTCCGGAGTTGTGTGACGAGTATCGCGGAACTTCTCCACGGAAACTCGTACCAGGAACACAGGTATGGTGTCATGAGTAGGAGTGAGTGATGATCAAGACGTAGCAATGCTGACTAAATATAGACCTTTGCATGAACCAGACACAAGTTATCCCTATATGCCGCTCGCACACACCATGGTCTGAAGGAGTGACGAGGTCTACGAGTTTAGTTTGGAAATGGTTCCAAACCAGTCTATACTTAATGCCATTGACCTTCCTAACCACACCCTTTTATTTCCCTTCCCCAAGCTTAACTTTATTCTCAAATCATTTTTATCATGTGAAATATAAAGCAGAATGATAGTTTCCCAAACTTCTTATGCATGACCTGTTAATATCATTCATTCTGGACTGTAGAGATGAAGACACAAATAGTCTGTTTGATTCTCTCTCTCCTCTTCTTTCCATTCAGTACGTGTTCACTGCCAGTGAGTTGCCAGCATTCTTCCCCATCCCCCAACATCTGGAGATGTCCTTTCTACCATCCCCTCCTAAGCAGCTCTTCTTCTGCTGTCTGGAGGCCCCCACCTCCCTGGGAGGGGAGACATGTCTGAGTGACTTCAAGGCTGTCTATGATCAGCTGGACCCGGACATCAGGAAAGAGTTCGAGGACAAAGGAGTGAGTGTTTATATGTATATATATATGTATATATATATATATAATATATATATATAATATGTATATATATACTCTAGTTGCTGCGGTAAAGAGCCATGTATTAAAAATGTTCCCCGGCAAGTTTCCCACTGGCGCTGTACATTCCCCCTGTTGAAAATAATTTTATGTTTTGCACAATAGTTAATCTTGTGATGTAATAGCGACTCTAAAGGTTACATACATACATACATACATACATACATGCATGCATTCATGCATACATACATACATACATACATACAAAGCCTATGTTTTGTATTCATTGTTGGTATGGATAAGACACGAAGTCTTCAAATTCTCATTGCATGACATTACTCTATCACCACTCCCTTGTCGTCCATATTTTGTAGAGACCCTCACTGCAACAATGCTACTGTTGGACTTTTTTTTTGTCACTCATAATTTATTTCCCAGCCTACTTTTACTCATTAGATGTATTCTCTCTCTTTTGTGTGTTGAGCAAGTGGACCTGGGTTCGATTCCCAGTGGCAACCAAAGCCTGTGAAAGAGAGAGAGAGAGAATACATTTTTTTTTTTGTTGTTGATTTTTCTTCATGTAACTCACTAGATTATTGTCTCTCTATGAACGCCGCTTTGTTTTTGCTTGAGGGCGGCAAAAACTGAATGAAGCACTCTTTTTGTTGTCAGTACTTCGGGAGTGATCCTCGCTGCACTTGGACATCCCCCACCCCCTAATAGTGCTTGATAACTGCTCTCTCACTCAGGCTTTGCCCTTGGGATCAGAACAGTTATCAGTGATCATGCCTCAAACCCATGGTTTAACCACTACACATACGGTGTACACACCACACCTCACTCCTCTGATCTAGCTGTGGCAATATTCTGCTTCAGAATGATTTTATTTTCCTCCGCCAACTTTTCCATTTCTTTCCTTGCTGTAATTCTGTAGCATGTGAATATTAGTCTTTGTGGTCTTTAGGAAGATAAACATTATGCTATCAATGCTGAAGTATTACATTATAATAATTATTACGAATTTTTGCATGAATTATTCATCTCTGTGTCGCACTCAATTACGTGTGTGTGTGTGTGTGTGTGTGTGTGTGTGTGTGTAAAAGTTTCATGTATTGAAATTAGTATTTGAAGCATTTACAGCTTTTGTAGTACCAATCAACACGACTTGTCACTCTCCTGCTGTATTTATACTCATTTAGTGTATGCCGGAGGGGGGAGGGGGTCGAATATATTTTTTCATAGTTTACCTATGCAAGTACATACATAATTAACCCAGTTACTTTATTCTGTATTGTTTCCCCTAACCACTGGGACACTGGGATAGCAAGTGCTATTGTTTTAGTTGTAAGGATTTGAGTCCAACGATTGACAACTCTTCCCTGCAGGTCTTGCATATTCGTAACTACAACTTCAAGAAGACTCTCCTATCTGACCCTACTGCACTGAAGGGCTGGCAGGATGTGTTTGATGCCAGCAGTAGAGAGGATGTGGATGCTGAACTCAAGAAGCAGGGCATTGACCACAGCTGGGGTCCAGACAACAGCCTCCGGATTGTCAATAAACTTGAAGCAGTAGAGAAACATCCGCAGACTGGGGATAAGATTTGGTTCAACCATCTTATGGTGAGTGTGTGCATGTATGTGTGTGTGTGTGTGTCTGTGTGCGTGCATGTGTGCGTGTGTACATGTGAACAATTAGTGTGTGGTATGTGTGCATATCTGTGTGTGTGTGGTAGACTGGGACAGCTAATTTGGGATAAACTTCAAACACAATACTGTGATAACCTGTTCTTGCATCATACAGGTGTTCCACTGGTCCATGGTGTACCAGGAGTATTATAAAATTTGGGGTAGACTGGGACAGTTGAAGGCTCTCTTTCTGGCCATGCTGGGATGGATCCTCAGTTTCTTCTTCCTCACAATGAGAGGGTCTAACTCTGCTGGTTTTCACACCACGTTCGGAGATGGCTCTACTATACCGGACAAGACTATCGCACATGTGCGGGACACAGTGTGGAAGAACATGGTGTTCAATCGCTGGGAGAAAGGAGATATCTTGATGATAGACAACTTCAGAGTGTCCCATGGCCGTCAGGTAAGGTATAATCTTATCAGGACTCTTCTGGTTGTTAAAATAGTTGTTATCACCTACTATTCATTATTCAGCCCTACTCTGGCAGAAGAAAGATTGTGGTGTCTTGGTCAATGCCGAGAAAGAGGCCAAGCTTAAATCAAGAAACTGTGTCCGATTGAAATGTGTATTGGTCGTGTCTTCTTCCTCAATGTGTATCACTTTACATGTTTTATAAGTATGTATGTGTTCATGCACTTATGCAAGTATACTGGATGTATTTTATTCCATGCTGGATATCTTCTCAAGTATTTTTTTGGTACAAAGCTAGGGAGGTAGATATTTCACAGATATCACAAGTATACATGCAGTACTTACCAAGCTAATTACCCAATAGCAATAGCAACCAGTGGCTTAGCTTACCAGTTCTGCCATGTTCCTCCAGGAGCCTACAACTAGGCCAGAGCAGCTGCTATAATATCTGCAGATATGTGGGGAGCCCCTATGAACTAAACTCACTTTATTTCTAGTACAAACTACTGCAGTGAAGATATCTAGCATCAAATAAACCACTTCTTACTCTCATCAGAGGGTGTGGTAAGATATTTCACTTTCACACTTTATTTTCCCTCAGCCTCTGGCTCCTGAAAATACATTAGCCTGCTCATGAAATATTTAGCCATATTACACTGTGACTCATGTTAAGTATTATATAATAAAGAGAGCTGCAGTAGCTGAGAAAATAGTGGAACTTTGTTAAAGGATCTCAGACTAGGTACCCAACTCTCACAACAAATAGCAAGAAAGGAGTAAAGATTTTTAAGTTGAGGTAACAAGGTTATTTAAAACAATTTCAGTCAACTTCTTAGCTCATTTAGAAGTTAGCAGAAATCAATTTTCATGTGAATAATGTAAAACGAGTACAACATTAGGATGAGTTAGTTTCAATAGTCAGTGCAGGAGAATGACACAAGGTTAACAAGCAGCAGAAATAGTGAAGCATTGTAACAATTGTTTACTTGAAAGATTACTGTACAAAAAATATTTATATGTGACAAATGTAAAGTATAAAAAAGATATATAATACGTATGTAGGTTCAATATACATTCTAATAAGAGATGCTCTTAGGCACAGCTAGGCCTCTTCATAGGCATAGACCATGACACCACTATCTTTCTCTTGCCACTGAAAGGCTGCATAAGACAAGCATTAACAATGAACAAAAATAATTACAATATACTACAATAATACATAATATTAAGTTAATCTATTAATATATTTGTAAAAAAATGCATTTCCTAAGGAGTCAGCATGTACGGTACACGAAATTGCAGCCTCAATTACTGGCCCCAGGAAATCCAGTAAGTTATAACCATCTAAATAAAGCGACATACTACATGAAAAGTGTGGGATGGTTTTGCTAGTATTCACGCCCACCTCCTAGGAGGTGAACAAGTGAACAGTCCAATCAAAAATTAGTTATGCATTTCATATAGCCTAGAGCCATGGTACAAGTCAATTACACCCTGCCTTCCCCACCGTCGGGTGATTTACACTATCCTCTGGCCTTTGGCCCTCAGTTGTGCAAATCCCATACCAACCTACACATCGTGGTGTTAACCTGGACATAAGTGCAGTCTATTGAACCAGTTATCACACCAGTTTAGTCAGTCATGTTCTGACAACTACACCTTACCTGACGGCCATGGGACACTCTGAAGTTGTCTATCATCAAGATGTCTCCTTTCTCCCAGCGATTGAACACCATGTTCTTCCACACTGTGTCCCGCACATGTGCAATAGTCTTGTCCGGTATGGTAGAGCCGTCTCCGAACGTGGTATGCATGCCAACAGAGTTAGATCCTCTCATTGTGAGGAAGAAGAAGCTGAGGATCCATCCCAGCATGGCCAGAAAGAGAGCCTTCAACTGTCCCAGTCTACCCCAAATTTTATAATACTCCTGGTACACCATGGATCAGTGGAACACCTGTATGATGTACAAGAACAGGGTTATCACAGTATTGTTTGAAGTTTATCCCAAATTAACCACGTTTATCAACTACAGCTTTAAGTCTCTCTCAGTTTAATATCAGGAATATAGAGGCAAAGATAATCCAGGCTTTGAAGTCTTCGTTACAATATCTTGTCACACACATGGTGTATAAATATATCTCGTGTGCCCCACGCATTAGCTTTATCTCTACTTTGGAACTACATGGCTCCAGTGCACGGAACATCTAATAGTGGTTCCACTGTATGTGATGTTTCAGTGAGAATGAGATAGATGTAGACTTGATTAAGTTACAGAGAAGATGTTTTTGCCGGAAATGTCTTAAATTAGCAAATTTCTATTGCTGTACAGCATTAAATAGCAAAAAGTAGAGGGCCCGAGCTCCTGCCCCATATGTGATCTTTCAGTAATGATAAATGAATTTGGATTAGAAATATTTCACAAATAATGTCTAATGATGACATACTTTTCCTGGTTGGACTGACTTGACCTTCAAACCTGACATTGCCATTGTTACCTCGATCATACTCACTTGCAACTTACCATCTGTGCACAGCTCACACGGTGCCAGTTTAGCAAGATATGAATGGGAAGGAAAAAAAAAAAAAAAAAAAAAAAAAAAAGTGGCAGCAGATTTTTCCTCACAAAGTAAAAAAGAACAAGATAATAAAAATAATAATAACTAGTGATGTGCTTGAGCACAAATGGTGAGCGAGCCTAAAACTACACTATTAACGCCGTAGTAACCACTTACCGCAACTGTTTGAATTGAAAAACAAAAACAGAAACATACAAACTAAACAAGTCTTGTTATTTAAATGTTTTCTTTGTTCTTTGTGATATTCTTAGCTAAGTAGTAGCTGTAACATACAATACTTTCACACAACTGGATATACCTACACAAAACTTACCTTCGTGGTTAGTCTAGTGAACCATGCATTTTCAAGTAAATACTGTTGCGAGGGCTTGCAACCATGACAAATAACGCATTAACCTACCACTGCCACTAACTCAAATAGAAATGAAACTCCGGTAAGTTTTTAAATTTTAACTGCATCTGCAAAATAATTCAGAGCAATAAACAACTCAATTTCTAGGATGATATGCGTAATGATCGATAAACCATAAGATTCTGTTTAGTGAAGTTTTGGACATGGTCGATCACCAAACTAACACAAAAAATGCCAGGGTCAAAGTACAAAATGACTTGCGTACGTCCGCACACATATATAAACAAATATCCCCGATTCTCAATTAGACACCACTGTGTAGTGTCTCGCTCACTCGCCATAATATTGCGAGCATAGCAAGAAAGTAGAGAAAGAACAGAGAATGCATGAACTCTCCTAATGAGTACATTTTCTTTATTATCAGCTATTACACTATGTACTGCAGCAAGTGTTGGTAACTGTTACTAGTATGTGTACATACAGTGTAATGAGTTATGTCCTTCAACAACACTGTACCAGTTCATACCTCAGCCACTCCCACATTTGCATTCTTTCACATTTGTTTTTTACAAAGTATATTCAAGTCTTGTTATGAAATTGGAAACACGCACACACATGCACGCACAATGGCCATACACACGCACACACACCTTTGGTTAGAATTTGGTATAAAATTTGAAACACAATAATAAATAATAATAATAATAATAATAATAATAATAATAATAATAATAATATTGCTGATTCAATATTTGATGAAGAGCAGAAATTAAGATACTTATTAGATTATTATGTACTTGAAGTTATTTCTTATTTTCACAGTCCAACAGCAAGTAGGCACAATCCTCAACAAAGGAAGAATGATGCCATTACCAATATTGATTCATTACCCACTGAATGCCAGCCACACTAAAGGTCACTACAAACACCAGAAGTGTCCAGGAGTTGCTGGATGCCTATTCTACCTTACCCCTTACCGCACACCTGACACCTCCTATCTCTGATGAGGTATGGAATAGAACAAGATGTTGCATCCACAGATGCTGTGAACTCCGTTAAATATCTTAGCTGATAATAGACGGCTGCAAATACACAATGAAACAACAAGTCACAGCTCATCCTTCGCTGCAAATGCACAGTCACACCCATGCTGCACACTAGCTATGGACGGACCTAATCGAGCACCTATTAACATAGCTCCTGACGATATCCTACACCGTGCCAAATGGTTCCTATGGTCCAGAGGTGATAGTCCAATCAGAGTATTAGAGTATTGACTTAAACTTTTACATCAGTATGAGGATTTTACTCTCTCACCACACACAAACACACACACAACTCTCACACACACACACACAAACACTCGCACCACACACACAACTCACCATGAGATGGTTGAACCAAACTTTATCACCAGTCGTTGGGTGTTTCTCGACAGCAGAAACTTTGTTGACAACATGGAGGCTGTTGTCTGGGCCCCAGCTGTGGTCAATGCCTTGTTCCTTGAGTTCTGTGTCTACCTCCTTCCTACTGCTGGTTCCAAATACGTCAGGCCAGCCCTTCATCATGAGGGGATCCGACAGAAACCCTTTACCGACTGTATAGTTGCGAATATGCAGCACCTGATGAATAGATGGAGGATTGAATAAAGTATCTCACCCAACAATAACCATGGCAACGCATCCAAAAATGGATCAATAATTATTATCTCAAACTTTACAGCAACAATGGTATTTGTTTTCTATCCTGAAGAAGTTTCTCCTTCCTTTTAAAACTAATTTTTAAACTAATTAACAAGTAATCAAACCAATTTAAACTTGATACCTGCCAAATCAACACATACCACATTTCTAAGTATTATAATTCTTCCCTATATCATAGCATACTGTAGAAGTTTCTATGTATTGGGCAAATATATCTCATAAGGGAAAGTGAAGTATATTGTACAACGAGGAGAAGGGAGACCACTAACAGAAGAGCCAGGATAAGGAGCATGCACCAGAAACACATCACTCATAAGAGCTGACAGGCAATCTTCACAGAGATGACCAGTCAACAAATGACCTAGGAACACATCTCACAACATTCACTGAAAGTGAACCTATTACTGTAATAATCATCAAAAAATTAACACACAAACTGATACATACATGCAAATCCCTCACACACACACATACATTTTTATACCTGCCAATATAGTCACATTAGTGCTTTGCAAGTCACTAACTAATTTGGGATAAGTAGTCGTTTAGGAATAGCAAATTAGAGAACTTGGCTGGTATACCAACTGTGACACAAAAATAACAACAACAACTCTGGTTCCCTCCCAAACCACACAGTTAACAAATCATGGCAACACCCCAAGCCCAAGGGAGTAATGTAATGTAGCTAATCAGGTGACGACCCCACTCACACTAACATCCACCCACACACTCACTACCATCACCCATATATGTGACCGTCTACAGGAAAATCGGGCACAATGCGGCCCCGATGAAAAAATTTTTTTTTGCACTTACTCACTCCTCGGCAAGCAGATATTAAGCTCTCCAAGTTTTATCGCCGTAGCTTTAGCCATTCCCGCTATATATCACCTAACCGTTCCCTTCGTTAGGCTTATTTAATACAATTTTAAGAACTAAATCGATCTTTTTGCGACGTCTACGCATGCCGCGTTGTGCCCGATTTTCCCATAGACGGTCACATATATATACTCACTTCCTGCCTGGGGGACAATGAGGAAGTGAAAGAAGTGATTACCACACACTGGATGGAATGCAGCAATGGTCTTATCAGCATGGACCAACAATTGCAGCTCCAAATAAGGTAAGGAAAAGTTACTCACAAAATCACCACACCAGGCACTAGTGGTTGCCTATATACATATATAGAGTATGTGGATCCACATACTCTTATTATTGCCAACCAAGTTTTACAAACAGATTGGAATCAGACTCTGAAATGGGTGCTTACATAACCAGAGCATCAGTGGTGCCCAGCTACAGCTACACCATCAGTGGTCTCTCCCACACCATAAACAAGCAGTCATGGTCCATAAGGTCAACTAAACATACATGTACTTGAAAGACTACAGCCCCCCCCCCCCCCCCCCCACCCCTTACCACAGCAATGGCCAAGTACCCACCTTATGTTTCCACCTAAGATACAGGGGGATACATACTCTGTTTATGACACTAATTAATACATTCCAGACATTTTACTGAACATATTTTTAATTTGAGGCCTGTGTAAATAGTTAGACTGATTCAACCAATCTTCAGATACTAAATCTGTTGGTTGTATTGCCAAAAGTGTGAATGCTTCAAGAAAAAGTTATTCAGTTATTGCCATGGAAACTAACACTTAAATATTTATCACATTTATTATGGCTGTGCAAATTGATACTAATGAACTAAATGGTGTGAATCACCAACTGTGCAAGAGATCAATAAACATGAACACCTAGTCACTGGTTCAAGCATGTGTTTGCTGTGATTGAATGAAGTTAACACGGATTGGTGATTACACAACGGCTGCTATTGCTGATTCCATTCCGGTGTCACAGTAAATACTGTCGCCCAGAAATTCTGTCGCGGCGACGAAATTCCTTAGGAAATAGTGTCGCTTCGAAAAGTCAGCGACATTTTTTCCTAGGAAATTTTGCCGCCGCTAGGAAATTCTGTCGCTCTTATAATCTGTAGCAAGGTATGAATACTGGGCATGAAAACCTAGCAGGTAACTAATGGTTTCAATGGAATATAGCTTATCTGCCAATGTCTAAGAGCTCTTGACAAAGTTGGCTATAGCTATTCTAGCAAATCTCTCATTATTCTTAGCTACTATTTAGGATCTGACCAGGCCTTATCTATGCCTAACACACTCCCCACCAGCATTTCATACAGGATTTTCTGGGAGATGGGGAAAAACCCAAATATTAAAACTACACTGAATAGCTTGTGTGATTCCTAAGAAATTTTTTTAACATTAACAGAATTTTATCAGAGGAACAACAAAAAACTTTATCAAGACAGTCTCAGTTGAAATTGAGTAATTGGGGAGGGAATAATTTTTTCTGGGGGAGGAAAGTTTCTCTGGAGGGGGAAAATTACAAGGCATCCCCCCCACTCTATATGAGACCCTGCCCATTATATATGCTGAGATTCATGTCCTGCAATAATAATATAATATAAAAAGACAACTCGAGACCATTAGGCATTGCAATAAATGAATGGCTCAAGCTCCCTCTCTTTGAGGAGTTATCTAGCCAAGAAATCTAGTGAATAATTATTTCTACAGTAGCCACAATGCAGTAGGCAAGTGCTTTGGCCCTCTTGGGCTATGTTGCCATACTCGTTAATTTTTATGGTCTCGTTAATTTATTCAATTATTTTGCTAGTTACTTTATATATCACCCAATTATTGTACCAACTTTGATTTAATTATAAATCCTCTATTTAATGCATTTTTTACAATGCATTTATACAAACAAGTATGATAACATCAATACACGAATCATTAAAAGAAAAGTTTACTGACACACTTGACAACACCACGTAGTGGCCAATTCCTTTAATTGTTCATCAGTTATGGAATCATGGCAGCATGCTACATGAAACCATTTGAAGCAACTGCTGCATTCAATCATTGGAACATCCTTAAGTTCAGGCATTCTGCAATAGCAGTGTACTGCAATGTCATCAGTTGAACTCTGGATGTTGTTTTTAATCAATGTTGCTATGTTCTCTGGAAATGGGAGTAATTTTCTCCCAGAAAAGCATTTATATAAATGCTCCCTCATCTTTGCTTGATCAAAATTACACTGACTAACCTTTAATTTCTTGTTGCTCTTCTTGTCTTTGAAATATAACGGTCCATCCTCCATAACTTCAAATTGTTTGCTCTTCCTACAAGGAATCTCTCTTGTTCTTACTTATAGTGGTGGGAAATTCTTTCCTTCTTATATACTCATAAAGGAGATCATATTCTTGCTGATCCATGCTGGACAAAATACTAGGAACTAAATGTCACCGCTTTCTACAAGCGACAAAATTTACCGGGAGCGACATTTGCCGCCGCTGCGACAGAATTTCCGGGCGACAGTATTTACTGTGACACCGGACTATAACCCTGACAAACTTCCTGTTATTCAACTGCTTGACTATACCAAACCTCATCAATCTCCTCACCATGACCACAGTGCTCTGATAAGGGAGGCACACTCCCTTGCCAGCCAATCACTCACTCACTCACTCCTTTGTCCTCGAACTCTTTCCTGATGTCCGGGTCCAGCTGATCGTAGACAGCCTTGAAGTCACTCAGACATGTCTCCCCTCCCAGGGAGGTGGGGGCCTCCAGACAGCAGAAGAAGAGCTGCTTAGGAGGGGATGGTAAGAAGGACATCTCCAGATGTTGGGGGATGGGGAAGGATGCTGGCAACTCACTGGCAGTGAACACATACTGGATGGAAAGAAAGATGGGCACTAATAACATACTCCACACACCTCTGACACACCCACAAATAATTAACATGTGTGTTATACACATCAAACACACCTTAGATATGCCTACATCCTTAAGACGGCCTTAATGGGTATATTGTTCTTCACTATACCTGTGTTCCGGGTATTAGTCTCCGTGGAGAAGTTCCGCGATACTCGTCACACAACTCCGGACAGAACTGCTGAATCACACTCTGGAATTCTGGCCCACTGCTCACAGCAAATCCCTTCAATAAGACGGCACCTGGAAGGAGGAATGTCAGGACTAATAATAAAACATTATATGTGTGAGGTTTTATGCAAGTGAAAAAAAATATTAGCAGTTGGGATGTTTAAACTACTTCATCAGCTGATGACCACCTCTCAATGCAAGAGCTCGTCAAAGACAAGCAATTTATATTGTTGGATTCATGCTCAATGGGAGAAACCAACTGTGAATTACATAGTGTCACAGTTGGACTGTTGAAAGTCTCTCCTTTGTTTGTACACTCACCATGTTCCAGCATTTTAGAAGCCAGCCACTCTTTGTTATCTTTCATCCATTGCTGGAGATAATCCGCTGAGTCTTTACCCTCGATAGCTCGAATTATTAGGGGTATAGTTTTCTTGTCCTTATCACTGGAACTAGCCAAAAGAACTCCACTAGGGTCACTCATTGCTGCAGGTAACTAATCAGCGACAGAGAAACAATACGTAGCTATCCCTGAGCCGACCATTTACCTAATCATCATTATGCGGACATGACGTATAGTAATGCTTACTCATCGCCCGTGTGTGGGTGGGGGAGAGGCTAACTAATGAATACCATTAAAGTGATTGCTCAGCTGAAAATAGGAGGAATCAATTGAGGGGATCGAACTGTCCGCTTCGTTAGCTTACGGTTTGTCTTCGGGTGTTTCTTCGTAGTGTCTGTATGTCGGAAGAAGACTTCGCTTGTGACAAGTTTACTGCTCAGAAATGGCGAGCGGACGTTTGCCGCCATTGCTACCAGCCTCTCCGTCTCCACACTAAGAAGCAAGTGAAACAACCGGAAGGTGCTCCTGGTGGCACATCTAATGCAAGTGGCAAAGGTCTTGGCAACCCTGAAGGAACTTCTTCAATAAAAAATGTAGGCCTGACGAAGAATCAGGGGTCTGTAAAAGGATCGTCGCCAACTGCATCTGCAAATGGAGTAGCTACAGAAAAGAAAATGGCTACAGCTGCTCCTCCAGCTCAGAAGCCCTCTTCCAGTACTACTAACAGTCAGAGAGATGAACTAAAGTTGAGTGGTGCAACAGCATCACAGGCTGCACACGCCTCCTCTTCCGCAGGTTCTGTGAAAACCAACAACTCTAGACCTGTAAGTTCTTCCAAGTCCTCCTTCAGTTCACTTCCAGTAAAACCTCCTCCACCAGCAGTGGCATCAGCTGGTAAGAAAAATAGCTTGCCCAGAAACGTTGCCCCTGTTACAGCAAAACTTCCAGAGTCTAGAACTGCTGCTTTTAAAAAACCCGAACTACCTTCAACCCCGCCTCCTAAACTACCATCAACTGTGCCCCCTAAGCAACCTGAGTTGCCTTCTACCACACCCCCTAAAAAACCTTATGCTCCACCACCGAAGAAACCGGAAAGTAAAGTTGTTCCAAGTTCTGTGATGAAACCGAGTCCAGTCGTACAGAGCAAGTCACCTGCTGGAGGAGCGGCTAATATGAATAAAGTGCCAGAACAAAGACAGGCATCTGCGGATGATGGTAAGACACAGACGACTTCGGACGCAATGCCACAAACAGATGGTACAAGAAAGGAAGAAATGCTGAGAGAGACAATCACGGACAAGAAAGAAGACAATGTGACAATCAGTAATGGAACAGGAGAAGAAGTAGCAAGTAATGACCAAACTTGTCCTTCTGGAGAATTACCACCAACAGTCGAATGTACCTCGAATACTAAAGACGACAACTCTGAGAGATCTAACAGCAGGACTGGAGGAGCTGAAGACTTGCCATCAGTTCAGGCAGAGAGCCACGTGACAGAGTCAACTGAAGTGTCAGAAGTGAGTGTCATGCCTGAGGGGGTACCAGATGGCGTGGTGAAGGAAGCAGTTGAAGGTGGTGCCAGTAATGGCGACCATGAAGGTGGGCAGGGTGACAGTGAGAGTGGGCAGGAAGAAGCCTCGAAAGCAAAAATAGCTAATGATGAGGCGGAGGAAGTCGTAGCCAAGCGTAAAGAAGATGTTGGTGAGCGGGAACAACAGGTGGAGTCGGAACATGTGGCCGAGCCTGAGGAGGTCGGAACTGAGTCTGACCAAGTTGTAGAGCATCCTGAAGACTCAGCTCAGCTGGATGAAAGTACAACACAGCAGGACTCTGAGACAAGTTTGAACAAAGAAGAAATAAACCAGGATGCAGCAAACTCAGGAGAGCCCAGTGAAATTACTAGTATGGAGGAGTCTGTTAGTTCATGTCGGGAAGATGTAACACCAAATGAAGACCTCAATGGAGAAGATGTAGCATCCTCACATCCTGTCTTGACAGAGGAGCCAGTGACGGAGAACATCGTGCCTCCTCCATCGTTGGAGCCAGACGTCACTGGTGAAGAGAAGCAGCAAGACACTATTCCTTCTGTTCATCTGGCATCTTCTCAGCATGAGACTGCCACAGAGGACACACATGTGTCTCCACCGACAGAAGCGATACTGAGTCCTCCCAGTGAACCTCTCCCAACTCAGGACACTCTCCCAGCTCAGGACACTCTCCCAGCTCAGGACACTCTCCCAGCGCAGGACACTCTCCCAGCTCAGGACACTCTCCCAGCGCAGGACACTCTCCCAGCTCAGGACACTCTCCCAACTCAGGACACTCTCCCAGCTCAGGACACTCTCCCAGCTCAGGACACTCTCCCAGCTCAGGACACTCTCCCAGCTCAGGACACTCTCCCAGCTCAGGACACTCTCCCAGCTCAGGACACTCTCCCAGCTCCAGGACACTCTCCCAGCTCAGGACACTCTCCCAGCTCAGGACACTCTCCCAGCTCAGGACACTCTCCCAGCTCAGGACACTCTCCCAGCTCAGGACACTCTCCCAGCTCAGGACACTCTCCCAGCTCAGGACACTCTCCCAGCCCAGGACACTCTCCCAGCTCAGGACACTCTCCCAGCTCAGGACACTCTCCCAGCTCAGGACACTCTCCCATCCTTAGCTGAGCGACTATCTGAGCCTCTTCCTCTTGAGGCTAGTTCATCACAAGCTGAAGCTGTTCCTCCCTCTGAAGAGAAATCCCCGTCAGCTGAAACCACTCCTCCTCCTCCTCCCCCTCTTCCCACGCCTCCTCCCGACAATGAGCTGGAAGGATCAGCAGAGCATATTCCTGTGCCCATTCCACCTCCACTACCATTTAGCGGACCTCCTCCCCCTCCAGCACTGTTCAATGGAGCCCCTCCCCCTCCAGTGGCCTTTAATGGAGCCCCTCCCCCTCCTCCTCCCCCTCCCATCCAGCCGCCCGCACCTGCATGGAATGCATCTCCTAGACCAAATAGAGCCAGTGCAACGACATCTCCGGACTCAGCCCAAAGAAGTCCTCCAGCGGCCGCAAGCGCTCCTAACCCAGTGTCTTCCGTCCATGAAGCTGCTATGAGCCTAATCAAAGAAGGAGGAGTGAGTCTTCGCAAAGTTCAGCCTCCAAAGGAGCGTCCAGTGGGGGAGGAGAAAGTAGTTGACTTTGCGTCAGAAATGAGGCAGAAGCTGCGCAAGAGAAACAAGGAGGAGGTGAGTTGTGTGTTGCAGTAATGGAGGTCTAATATTCCATCAGGTTTAGTTAGATTTATTGTGGAGCCCCTTCTCTGTGTAAAACCTACTCTTGTTTTAATAATCACAGTGGTTAATACAAGATTTTAAATTTTGGCGGGTGTTTAGTCAGTCCCAAGTCTGTGCAGTGATTGAAACAGCTGGTTTATAATGTTTCATGTATTTATCCGAGTTGAATATTTATCCCGGTTGATTAGTATGGACTTACCAGTGGATGTTATCTCAGCATGGTTCTAGTCTGAGCATTGCTTTGTGTAGTCTTGGAATTGAGCTCAAAAGCACATGTTATGGTTGAAAACCAATTGTTGACAATCTTTACCAGGTTTAATTGCGAACACAAGCAGTTGATATTACAGAGAATATGTTCACCACACTAGATAAAGTTTTAGTAACTAGTCACATGTCAATGGTTACTGCGACGATAAACTAGACGTAATGTCAGATCTTACAATGTGATTTTCATTGTCTTGTGGTTTAGACTCAGGGCGTGACCACACAGGTGGAGGAGAAGAGAGAGGAGGTGAAGAAGGTGGTGGAGATGCTGCGAGGTTCTTGTAGCACGAGATCTTACGTTCATCAGTTGCAGACTCTTGCAGCCAAAGTGGACGAGATGCTCGCCAATGTTGGGGTGAGCGGGGGGTGGGGCTGGGAAGGAGAGGTGGGAGGGGCTCCTCTTGTTTACACATGTGTGTGCCTATTTCATGTTTATGAACTCTCAAGTTGTAATCTTAAAAAGTAAGGTGGTGAATTGTACAGCTACTAATTTTGCTTTCAATTTCTCGGATTTGATCGAGTGATTTAATAATCGGGTGAGAACTTGACACTTTCACTTAGAGCTGGGCGATATACCGGAATTATTGTTGCACCCCGATAAAGCCCTATATCACGGATGCGATATTTCAATTGTTTTCGCACGGTATTATCAGTTTAAATCATTGGTACTGGTCATTAAACCACGCACATAACAGTTATGAGGAACAGCCATTTTGTTGTTTGTAAAAACTAGATTATCGAATGAACACGGCCAGCTCAGTTTGGTTAAAATTGACTCTGTTAGGTGTTATTTCGTGATATATCACTCTATCGTGATAATTTCACATTTATCTTACCGCCTGTGATTATTCAGTATCACCAGCTCTAAGTTCACTATTGTCTTACAGTAACTACGAGTGGAAGGAAATAGTGTGTATGTGTGTTATCAGGTACGATATGGTATATGTTTGTGTATGTGTGCGTGTGTGTATGTGTGTGTGTGTAGTGTAGTGGTTGTGTGTGTGGTGTAGTTGTTGTGTTCTTGGCTCAGGGCCTCAGGTCCCCCCGAGTTCAAGACCAACTCAGGCAATTTTCCATCTGGTTTCTTTCTCTGCCTCCCACCAGCCCCACCAGTCCACCCAGCTGTGATTGGGGACCTGGCATTTGCTGGGGTACAAATTCAAGGCCTTTCCTCATGCAACAGCAATGGTCCAGGTGGACTTCGGGTGCCCACACCACTTGCTGTGAGGAAAGGCCTGTTCTCCTGCGAGTTCCTAGCCTGGCTCCCAAAACTTTGCTTACACGGCTCACAGTGCCTGCTTAGTGCACAGGCATCCTGGCTCTGCCGTCAGGTGTCTTCTGTTGTAGCACTGGGTTTGGGATAAGATGAAGTGAATCATTTGAAGCACATCATGTCTAGTATCAAAGATTAAATACAGCCTCAGCCTTAAAAAATCCTCTCTCACATTTGGAGGGTCCTTTTTACATGAAAAGAGTTCAGAATGCTGTAAATGAAGCCACGTATTTGCCTACAGAGAAGGGTATTGAATTATATACGCAACCTCTATGCTTAAAATCTTCACTCACATTATACATGAAGCATCTCTGGCTCCATTTTGAACTCTGTCTCTCACTTCTACCTTCTACTTGGAATATAAACTATGCAAAGCTTCCATTTTTATTTCAAGTTTGTTGGTTTGAAAATGTAATGTCTCATTTTGCACTCACTCATGTCCTCAGGCAACACGTCACTGGTTATAGGGGTCACTGGTTATAGGGGTCACTGGTTATAGGGGTCACTGGTTATAGGGGTCACTGGTTATAGGGGTCACTGGTTATAGGGGTCACTGGTTATAGGGG
>WLWD01000552.1_pt1 | contig 143868 bp, 86 predicted proteins | sample 6712731 | NCBI WGS metagenome assembly WLWD01 (sample SAMN12718690, study PRJNA576275) | sponge metagenome | isolation source: marine sponge | host: Mycale hentscheli | place: New Zealand: South Island, Marlborough, Capsize Point | collected 2014-11-01
TACAGTGGAAAACATAGCAATGTGCTATAGTAGGAATTGATTTTATAGTGGCATCATGTGATCAACTTATGAGGTGGGTGGGGCAAGGCGAAGGAAGAATTGATCATTGTACGGACGATAACAATTCTGTAGCCATGGCAATAAACTGGTAATTAGTGTTGGCCAGAAGTGTTCGTTATTTCAACGTGCTGCGAAGTAATCCTCAGTCTAAATATGTCACTTGGAGAAAAGAAAAAAAAACTGGCACAACATATAAAATTATGAGTGAGAGCACGTGTGGGACAGTTTATTGTGACTGGCTATGAAGCCGTAAATGTAGCCAGTCCTTAAATATACTACGGGATTTGGCCCTCTGTGATATTATTGGGTCTTTTTTTTTGCTTCATTTATGGGTTGGTTGAATGCTTAGGTGTATGTTTTTGCTCGTCTACTTTTACAGGCATCGTAGGCAGTCTTTATTATTATCGCTATTGTTGTAACTATTAATTATTATTATTGTAGCAGCGTGGGAGAGGCTCTTGTAGACAGTTAATCTGCCCTTAAATGTCGTCCTTTTTGGCCGGGTTCATTCATCGAGTTTGGCACTTTATTTAGTTTCGGCTATAAATGAAAACTACGCCACGTCAAGGACTACGGGGGAGATTACTGTGGTTGCTACTTGGCACACACACCCACTTTCTTGCTACAGAACTATGTCGGATTATGTGTCGATGGAGTTTAATGTGCACTGGTTTTGTTGCAGTGTGTGTGTGTGTGTGTGTGTTGTCTTGTGATAGTGTACTGTAACTGGCTCTGCCTTCTGGATGAAATGGTTCTTCTCTCATGCCACAGAGAGTTTGAATGGTTGCTTCTAAATCTTGTGACACGAAATTAAAGCCCGGCTTCCACAGCTAGAATATCAACGGCTCATGCTATACTCCTACTTACTCCAAGTTAAGATAATTAAGTGGCACCCTGTTATAATGACTTAGAAATAGCGTTAAACCTGAGCAACTGGCAGACAATTCTTTCAAACTTGTGATTTACAAATCATTCACCAAAGAGAAAGAATAAAGCTTAGCAGAATTCTCTCTGTTTCTCTGATGAATAAAGAAGGCTGAGAAAGAAATTGTAAAGAATTAGAACTTCTTAATTTATTATCTGGCTAATGGTCAGTAGTACTTCAAGGTGTGCATACATAAATGGGTAGAGGCAATTTAGATTTAATAATATGTATTATGGAGTACCAAAGGGAGACTGGTGAGGCGAGTTTCTCTGGTCTGCACATGGTAAAAGTTGTTGTTGTTGTTGTTGTTGTTGTTGTTGTTTGCATGTACTTGTAATGGTCTTGTCCATGTACTTTTAATGGTCCTGTCCCGGGAAACAATGCCCCGGATGTGCTGACTCATGATGATTGCCAATGAGGCAATATGTTCCCATGACTCGCCCGCTGCCAAAAATAATAGCACACGCCCCATGACCTTACATTCGCCGGTTGCCAAGAGTCTGGAACATTGTGATGACGTCGCTCTAATAGATTCGTAATGCTAGTGGCAAAGACAGAAATATCATTTGGACTCGCAGTCGTCCAAAATTCAAGCAACGTGAATATCCTCTGAACTTTTTTTTCTTTCAAACTTTACTTTCCCTCTATAAGGCAATAGTCAAATGTGGTTTGGACCAGAGCTAAAACAAATGGAACCTGTTCAGATGCATTGAGATTGTGTACAGCAAAGTAAAGTGTGGCGTTCTTGGGATGTGACCTCTTAGCTGACAACATGATTGGTTATTTTGTGCATTACAGGAAAGAGAGGGAAGAAATGATTGGGGAATACACAGTTTCACTGTCTTTTCCAAGAATTATACTTCATAATTGAGAGGGGGTTGGAAGGAGGTGGGAAGGAAGAGAGGGGAGTGGAGGAGGAAGAGAGGGGGGTGGAGGAGGAAGAGAGGGGGGTGGAGGAGGAAGAGAGGGGAGTGGAGGAGGAAGAGAGGGGGGGTGGAGGAGGAAGAGAGGGGGGAGGGGGGAGAGGAGCGGGGGGGGAGGAGGAAAAAACGAAGAGGGGAGGGGAGCGACCTCCTTCCTGGAACGAGAGGGGGGGGGGGGAGAGGAGAGAGGGGAGACGGAGGAGGAAGAGTAGAGAGGGGGCGGGGGCAGGAGGAAGACGAGCGGGGGGGGGAGGAGGAAGAGAGGGGAGTGGAGGAGGAAGAGAGGCGGGGGAGCGGTGGAGGAGGAAGAGAGGGGGCGGGAGGAGGAAGAGAGGGAGAATGAGGGGAGAAGGAAGATAAGAGGGGGGAGGGGAGGAGAAAGAGAGGGGAGGAGGAGGAAGAGGGGGGGGGGAGGAGGAAAGAAGAGGGGGGGGAGGAGGAAGACGGCGCAAAGATAGGGGAAGAGCTGGAGGAGAATAGAGAGGGGAGGGAGGAGGAGAGAGGGGCGGGTGGAGGAGGAAGAGAGGGGGAGGGGGAGGAGGAAGAAAGAAGAGAGGGGAGGGAGGAGGAAGAGTTAGAAGAGGGGGGGGGGCACCTGGAGGATAGAGAGGGCGGTGGAGGAGGAAAAGAGAGGAATGGAGGAAGTGGGGGAGGAGGAGACGAGGGGGGGGGGAGGGAGGAAGGGAAAAGAGAACCAGAGAGAGGGGAGTGGAGGAGGAAGAGAGGGGGGAGGAGCGAAGAGAGGGGGAGTGGAGGAGGAAGAGAGGGGGGTGGGAGAGGAAGAGAGGGCGGTGGAGGAGGAATGAGAGGGGAGTGGAGGAGAAAGAGAGGGGGGGGGGAGGAGGAAGAGGAGGGGGTGGAGGAGGAAGAAGAGGGGAGTGGAGGAGGAAGAGAGGGGAGAGTGGAGGAGGAAGGACAAGAGAGGGGAGTGGAGGAGGAAGAGAGGGGGGTGGAGGAGGAAGAGAGGGGGGTGGAGGAGGAGAGAGGGAGTAGGGAGGAGGAAGAGAGGGGGGTGGAGGAGGAAGAGAGGGGAGGGAGGAGGAAGAGAGGGAGGTGGAGGAGGAAGAGAGGGAGGTGGAGGAGGAAGAGAGGGGGAGAGAGAGAGAGGTAGACCGAGTAAGTCCAGTGTTGGTATCCCTTGAGGACGTATAACATATTTGTACAATATTTAACTCCATCTGAGCAGTTACAAGCTTGAATCCAATAAATGTCTGTTACGTATGTACAATAATAGTATTAATTGTACAGAGCATCTGTTTCTATAGAATACACTCTTGCATGTTGCTGGCATTCCGAATGGATTCGATGCAGTTTGGGATTCATTTCCTTTACATTTTATTTATCAGCAACAGAAGCCCGAGTTGGTGCCTCATTGAACTGAGTTGGTGCCTCTTTGAATTGGGACTGATCTAGACTTTGTGCAGTTACACAAAGTAAAGTGTGACTTAACTCTTGCCAAGCAGGGGTCTATCTTGTTTGGGAAGGAAGGGGGGGGGGGTGGTGGAGCTTGAGTAAATCAATCACTCTAGACCTAGTTCCGAGGAAAAAGGGGAAATTTAAGCTACTAACATTAAATGTGCCGTTGATTAATTGTTATTGTATGAGCTAAGTGTTGTGAGGTTCTGTCTCCATGGCAAGCTGTACATAGCAGTGTAATGGGGGGAAGCTGTAAAGTTTGGGGAAGAAACATTCACCCTCCCCCACGCCCCCTTACTAGATAAACCGAGCTAAGTGACGCATATAAAATAATATATATTTGTATGTATGTGTGGTTGTCAGGCGTGTGATAATGGCAGGGGAGCGGTTCTATTGGCCATTGCCAGAGGCAAAGTATCAGAGGGTGTCGACTTTGGTAAGTGAATTAGATATTAGTTTGTGTTTTTGTTGTTAGTGTTGTTGTTGTTGTTTTTTTGTTGTAATTTTTTTTTATTCGAGATACTCTTATTGTGTTACATTGTTGTTGTTGTTGTTGTTGTTGTTGTACGCAGTGCATCACTACGGTAGAGCCGTCATAATGTTTGGCATTCCTTACGTGTACACACAGAGCAGGATTCTCAAGGTAGGTCCGTTAGTCCTTAAAAACATTGCGAGCTTTTTATGTGCATGGGGAGAGAGTGTGCCAGTTGATGGGTTAGACCAGGAAAATCTTTATGAAATTACATTTATTTATTTATCTTTTTTGTTTGTCCATTTTTTAAAATTTCGTTTTGTTGTTTGTTTTATTTATTTACTTATTTGCTTATTTACTCACTTGTTATGTAATACTGGATATAATGCCATGAGGAAGAATAAGTACTTCTGATGCCTTTCAGAGCATCCATCAGATAATCCTGCAGTCCCCTACAGTTATTTTGCTGATTCAGTACATTGTAAGGGGATCAAATCATTGATGAGAAAAAGTTTAGTAATTAACTTATTTGGTAAAGTGCAACTTCCTTCAGGTTGTCATCCACACTTCTATCGTTTCATTGACCTGCAGGACCTATCGATTGCATATCTGTTACTTCTTCTCGGCATGACTTAGATGGAAGATAATTAAATAGTTGGGTTAATTTGAGGAGGAATTCACAGACAAACAAAGGCCAGATAGCAGACTTCAGTCACATTCCTTGCAAACATCTAACAACAAAAATATGCTGACAGAAATGTAGCCTGACACTTAGACTACTGTTGTTATTGTTTTTGGTGTTGTTTGTTTTATTTGTTGCTTGTTTTTTGTTGTTTGTTTGTTTGTTTTAGTAGCAAATGTAGACCTGGAGTGGTTGATTTTTAGCTACAATGCATAAGTACCACCCTTCCCACTTTCTTCCCACCACGTTTGTGCAACAGCTGCTACGTCCTTCCCAGAAGGGGTAGGGGAAGCAATACTGTTTTCTATTTCCTGGTCCCTTTTAAATTATGCAATGCAGTGACTAGGGGTTTTTAAGCAAGGACGAGAAGAAGGAGTTGTGGTTTTTAACTTCAGTTGTGACAGTGAGCCATGAGTCGTGTCTGTGTGAGGAAAGAGACCACATTACTATACCACATTTTGAAAATGGTGTGGTTTTTACACACACTACTATGATATGTCCTGAAACTACCTGTGCATGAAACAAGATTGTCAATATTCTTAAGCCAGGCATAGAATGCAGTCCCATGGATATTTACATTTTCAATTTTCACTGAAAAATTACCTGCACTTACCACCCACTTTTAATTTCACATTTTGTTTCATAACTATTTTACTCTAAATATTGACCACCTCTGTTCATCGGTGAGAGTAATGATAATATTAATTTCTCTCTCTGTTTTATCTGGTAGGCAAGACTCGAATATCTGAGGGATACATTTCAGATTAGAGAGAACGACTTCCTCACTTTTGATGCCATGCGCCATGCTGCTCAGGTGGGTGTGGCATGAGGTAGTTGTTATTATTGTATTGGTAATCTAGTTCTGTTATTATTGTTTGTTGTTGTTGTTGTTGTTGTTTTTTGTTTTGTTTTATTGTTATGTTTTACTTTTCAGACAAATACTCAACTACTAGCATGTTATGTTTTGTCTGTCTAGACTGACGGATATTTTTGTTTGCCAAGTAGCTTGCCTTGAAGACATATTTAAACTAATAGTATGGTGCGTAAATTGCCTTTTCAAAAATGTATGGGGGAATATCGCTGTTCAATTTGAAATCCTGTGGGGAAAGTGAAATAGTGCGTAACTAAGTGAAATAGTACGGGTAAGTGAGCATGCACGCAGTTTTAGCCTTGGAAACATACAGTTCGAGTAGTTTCTAGTTGGAGACTATGCGATTCTTTAGCGTAGAAGTTCAACCCATATTAGATGGAATTTTTTTCAACAAATTAGGAGGAGTCATAGGTTGAAAATGAAGCTAATCCTGAAATATGGAGATAATGAGTGAACGATACAGTTAGCTATGGTGCAAATGATTTTTTTAAAAAGAAGAAAAAGCTGGCCTACTATTAGCGAGTGATAGCATGGGTAACCTGTGCTATTAGGGATCAATAGTACTCATAAAGCAATCGAAATAGCACGAGGCAAAGCTGAGTTCTATTTCAATCGCATTACTCATACTATTAATCCTGAATAGCACGGTTACCTGTGCTATTACTCCTACAAATACAGCAATGTTAACTAAAGCATTATCTGCTAAGCAGTTCATATATTATTTATGAAACATACTTCTTATCGGCACTTTAGGATATTTGAAACTGGAAATAAATGATATCTTCACTTCAAAGATCACAATTCTAAACAACATTTCATCCAATGTATTCAAAGCGCCCACAGACAGACTGTACAGAGTAAGCATCAGTTTATCAAGACACTTCTCAGAGTCTATCCCAGTACTGCGCATCTGTTATTGCCCCAATTCATGCATTTCTGGGACTAGTACTTATCTACATTCCAGCCTCATTGTTTCTTAATGGTCCATATAGACCATGGAGCACGCTCACCATCGATGGGATTTTTGAGTTATGTGTTCTGTCTCAAGGAATGTGGTGGAGGCCGGTTGTTATTGGAGACCGGTTGTTATTGGAGACAGTGATGGGAGATGAATGCAGTCATGAGATTGACTTTCTGTCACTGTGCATGGAATTCCATACAAGTCTACTTTAAAAAGACCGACTTTACAATACCGGATTCCAGCAAGTTTTTGGCATTCTTCCGTGCTCTTGGTGCAAACAGTGGCAGTGGTGGTAGCTGTTTTGTATTGGTCAGGCTAAAATTTTAAGTACAACATGAAATCACCAGTAGATGTAAAGTAAGTGGGAGAATACTAAGGATTAGTCAAATACATAGTGTATATTATTATTTGAGTCATAACTTATTTAAAGCTAACTAAGATTCTAAGTCTGTGTTCATTACCACAATTGGCACAAGAAAATAGTTTGTCTCAGATATTGGTCAGGTGACTGCTCTTCTTGCCCCACTTGTTTCTTCCCCCCCCCCCCTCTCTCTCTCCACCCATTTCTCCTCCCATTATGTGGAGAAATAAAGTTAGTCTTACGAAGCTTTCAATTTAATGAATTTTTTGATGATAATAAAGTAGTTCATTGGGCACAAGAAGAAGTTTTAATCCGTAACTTAAGTTTTGGCCTGAAGCTGTTCAATGGACATTGTTATGTCTACCGATTATAATTCTATTGTGTTCTGTTAATGTAATTCCTGTTGATCAACTATTGGACTAGCCAATGCATTGATGACTTCATTCTATCCCCAACCGCATTGATACTTCCGCTGTCCCTTGATATCATTAGTCAGCAGTGGACCTGTTGTGACAAGGAGACAGGACATGCATGTAGCTATGTGTGTTTGTGTTTGTGTATTGAACTAGAGCATGATTTTACCGGACATAATGTGCCAAGAATTGGGAAGTAAGTCCTTACGGGTCAGTAACCCACTGCGACTAATTGATTTCCAACGGTGCACATGCACACAAACACATATGCACACACAGCTTCCTACGTTACCGTCACCTTCTTCAATTCTTGCACTCTGAAACAACTTTTAATTGTCTTTCATGTTAAGAGAGAGGATATGGAGATGAAATACTCCAGCTCAGACTCTGCCCTGTTCTGCGGTTCTCTCTCCCTTGTTGCTGACGGTTGTCATGGAGTCGCACTCTATTAATGGTTCAGCCCAGACTGTGTCATGTTCGATCCATGTAGACCACACTCTGTTAGTCTTCCCCCCTTTTCTTCCCATGTCCAGCAATGGCACTTGACTCCTCCATTTGTAAGAGCTGTTAAGGAAGGTTGAGATGGGGAGATATAATGGGGGAGTATATAATTTTTTTGTGTTTGGCGATTGTATTCTGTGAATGAATGGTGCTCCCTGCAATGGTTGAATTGCAAATATTATGTAAATGTCTGCCAATAAATTCCAGACCGTTCGTGCACCTTGGCAATAACAGCTGCCTGGATGTGGGCAGGTCAAAGGACCAAAGTCAAGTCATAGTATGAAAAGAAAAAATGAATAAAGTGTGAAAATTTCTATTCTGTCCTAAAATTTAAAAAGTCAGGCTTTTTTTTTTTTGTTTTTTTTGTTTTTTTTTTGTTTGTTTTTTTGTTTGATGTTGTTGAAATGGTACTCGTCCAGAAAGACAAGGTGAATGGAGATATCCTCTCAGCATGTAGCCAGACCCATCTATACTACTTGTTATGTTTGTCTGTGTAGTGTAGCGAGTGTTTGTGTAATTTGTGTGTAGTATAGCTACACTTGCTTTGTTTTTTTTTGTTTTTTGTTGTTGTTGTTTGTTTATTTGTTTTTTAAAGTGGGATGGGAGGAGTAAAATTGTTCACGAGCATTTTTATTTTTGTTGTTTTTGTTTTTTATTATGGACAACCTTTGAAGCTATTTATTTACTGGCAGAGTAAAGTGATAAAATGAGATTAGGTGTGCTGTTGGGCCAGTGCTCTGGACCCACCCATTGCAGGGGAAGACCTCAAGTTCACACCTAGCAACTCCAGCAACATATTTCAGGTTGCCAAGAAGCTTAGACATTTCTGTTTTTATGTTGGTGGATGGAGCGCCATGTTGTATTCACAGATGTGCCCAATATTGGCACGTGCTATTGGCAAACTTACTGACTTGGTCTAAGCTATAAATCAAGCAAAATCTGGCTGACACTGCCTGGCTTGACAATGCAAAAAAATAGACGGGTACAAAAATGTTATAAATTTTTTAATGTAATCCAGTAGGACTTCAAATTCTTTTCACCAGTGAACCACGGCCAAATGAACTGACTTGACATGCACGAAATTGAAATCAACCAACACATCAAAACGACTTCAGAGGGGAAGATCGCTTCCTGTTGACATTCAGCTAGTGTTGCTTATAGAATTAGAATGCTAATAATTACTCTATCTTAACACGCGCACACACACACACACACACATGGCTCGACTTTCTTAGCTGCCATTGAGCTGCCAGGTAATTGGTTCATTTACCTCGAGAAGGAACAAATGTAAATTTAAAGTTGAGTTGAGCAGCAGCTGCTTTGAAAAAAATTAACAATGAAATAAACTGCAGCAATAGCAGAGTGAACTAGCCAGTTAAAATATCATTTATGGAGTTCAGTTCCCAGCTGTGAACCAGCTTTTTTATGATAATTTGTGATTTAAACTTATCCACTAAATTTTGATAAGGGTCCATCTTTCTTTCTTACTCTGCTTCCTCCTCCTGTGTCTATAATCCACTGAGTGCGAGCACTGGAGGTCTAGCATTCTTCATTATTTGTATCATATCATTCTCTGTATTAGCTTGTTTGTTAAGAATTGTTGCATAATGAGATTTTCCAGAAACTATTTTGTAGCAGTAGATAGTGCTATACCTGGCATTTTTCACCTGCAGTGTGTGTGTGTGTGTGTGTGTGTGTGTGTGTGTGTGTGTGTGTGTGCGTGTGTGTGATGCAGTGTGTTGGAAGAGCATTGAGGGGGAAGACTGATTACGGTATCATGGTCTTTGCTGACAAAGTTAGTTTTCCCTTACTCTCTTCTCTGATGTTTAGATCTGGAGTTGATGTGTTTTTATTTGCGTTGTTATGCTGGCAGAGATATGGAAGACACGACAAGAAGAGCAAACTTCCCAAATGGATTCAGGTGCCAGTTTCTCATCGTTACACATTTGTTAGGTGTAATTTGTTTCTAAGCCTATGCATATTGTTTTTTGGCAAATTGTTTACCACAGGCTTGTGTGTTTACATGTTGTTGTTGTTTGTTGTTAGGAGCACTTGAGTGATTCTTTGTCGAACCTTTCCACAGAAGAATCTATACAGGTAAATGGTGTGCCTGAATCCAAGCTAAATGAAAGTCAAGTCACTAGGCAACAAAAACCATTTGAGAGTCCTTCAGATGGTAGAATTATCAAATGTCCCCTGATTCATGGGCATCCCTTACCTCATAATGGGTGTGTATTGATGGTAATACAGCCAGGTTGAATGTATAAAGTAATCTTATGGAGAACTTTGTGTCTTTAAGATTTAAGAAGATATAAGATTGCATAGAATATTTCGTTTAATCTGTGGCACTTAATTAATGCATGCTAATGCCCGTGCATGCAGGTGTGTTTATTTGGTCACACAATATCAGAAAATTTTTTTCCCTAATCTTGTCATGTGAGAAATGATAAACACAAAATGTTTGTTTTCTGCTTCTCTGGTGTCGTTGGAGATGTGAGTAGGATGGTGAGTCAGAAAGGCAAGGATATTTTTTGTTTGTTCTTCTTGCAAGGAACTTAGTATACATGTGTATTCTAATCTAATCATCTTTTTTAGCACTGGAAGATTTTTTTATACGTTGTCATTGTTAGTAAAAAAAAATTTCCCCCCCAATCTACAAATAGCTTTTCTTACAACGCTTCTGCTTTGGCTCCCTCCCTCTCCATTTCCTTTAGCTCTTGATCCTTGTGAGGAATTGGCAAGACCACTCATTATAGTGAATGGTATAAATGGATGGGGTACTTCATTTCTTTGAGGCTCAATTACTACAGAGTCGCCAGGCCATCTAGTACTTTTTTCTTTTTCTTTTTTTTTTTGGCTTGAATATACATGGCCTCATTATTACGTCATCCTTATCGTAAAATTGACCTCACTTTTTTATGAATTTTCAGATTTGTAAGAGGTTTCTGAGGGAAATGGCACAGCCTTTCAAATTGGTAAGCTAGAATGTATCCTTGCATAGTATCAGTATCAGCTCAACAAATAGTCTGTGTTTTGTCTGCTATTAGATAGATAGTGCATGTTTAACAAGACTAGAAGTTGACACAGAGAGTGATCTCTGACTTTATTGCTCATCTATAAGTTGCACAGAATTACAGGTGCCTTCATGTTACTAATAAGTTATTAATATATACTCTTTTTTTTTGCCTTATTGTCAGCCATTTTGTGTTTAATTAAGTATCCCTATGACTTATTTGACAACATAATTCACCCGTTCAATCAGATTCTTCCGAAGACATCCAATCCCTTTTTTTTTAGGCTGAGGTTTGGCAGGGTTAGTCAAAACAAAATGTGGATAGCCCTATTTGTAGTCCAGTGATTCCCTGGCTGGTAGTATTATGGTCCTGCCTGTAAACATGGCTGACCACAATGCCTTTGTAAGCCTGGAACATCTTTGTTTGGACTCTTTACTACTCCTGTAATATAATTTTGTTGTGTAATTGTTTTAAAACAACCTCCTCTGGTTCTGATTAGTGTCATTGTGAAAATATGAATATATTATTAGTATTATTATTTATCATTATTATTATTTATTAGTATTATTATTATTTATTATTATTATTATTTATTATTATTATTATTATTATTATTATTATTATTATTATTATTATTACTATAATAATAGCAGTTTTATCTGTTTTAAGACAGTACATTACATTGCCTTGCCTAAATTCTATTACCACACCTACTATTTTATTATTTCCAAATTTTTAGGAAGACCAACTAGGTGTGGCAATGCTGACGCTGGAGCAAGTTACAGAAAGGGAAAGAAAAACCATACTTGGCTTGGCTCCTGATAATACAACTTGAGAACAGACACGCCTTGTTACTGTGTGTTCTTTTCATAATTTCAATGGCAATTCATTATTATTGGCAGCAGCACGGAAAAATGCATTGCTTGAACGAGGGGAAAGGTTCCGGTTGCGCATGCGCAGAAATAGAAATGACACTAAGCGTGCATAAAAGGTTTGGAGACGGCTTCAAATCTTGGATTTAGTCTACCTCTAGTCGTCAGTTAGATGGCAGAAGCGATGGACACTACTTGTAGTTACGACGCTTTCCAACCCAGTATGAGCGTAAGCTGCAGCTGCAATACTAATTTGTCTAGCGGTGCTGGGACTGGGGTAAAGATCGGAGGACTGTGGAAGCGTTCGCAGGGCTTTAGGCGGTTTACGAAGCACAACTACAAGCACCGGGTCTTTATACTCACAGACTTTGCTTTATCTTACTATGGAGGAACTATTGATGTAAGTATTAGCATGTGTACATATCGTACTATAGCTGGGGGGTGGGGGAAAGTAGTGTGGGAAACATTTAGCTAACGTGCCCGTCACTCTGGTCATATCTTTTCGCTGCAATGTCAAGTAATGGTACTTTCTTGTCTAATTTTAGAGAGTGGGCCAGTGTAAGGGCAGAATACAGCTGGACAAGATCAGAGTGGTCGAGTTTGTTGATGTTGGAGCTTTCAACTTGGCCCATGCAATGCAAGTAAGTAGGTTCAACTTTTGTTAACATAGTAAAGTGCAATGTAAAGGCGCCTTACAATATATGTCTGTCCTGTCTGGTGTCATGTTTACATGCGAATGTTCTGGTGCAATATTATTCCCAAATGAATTTTCTACAACTTGTGAGCAAGTGCAAGCTCTTGTTATGAATTAACGCATATAGTGGGGGAAAGGTGGCAACATGACACACTTAGTGGATTTAAATACCTGCTGCATGCCTCGGTTGATGTGGTGACATTAGGATGCATTGAGGAATTGTTTTGCAGTGTCTTTCTTAGCGTGTGGCTGTAGGCAGCTGAGAAGTGGAGTTATAAATGCAGATGTGGGCTGTAGTATTATCTGCTGTTTTTCTAGTACTTTTTTGTTGTTGTTGTTATGTGATGTCTGGGGTATCACATGACACCTACACAGATACCAGGTTGATGAGACTTGAAACTTGATGAGATGCTGGAATGCATCTCTTGGTCTAGATTTACCGGTAATTGGCACAAACAGCTGAATAATGTGGTCATATTGTGTTGTTTGGCTGCCACTACTACTACTATTATTATGTTGTTGTTGTTGTTGTTTGTTGTTGTTGTGTGTCGTAGATTGTATATCACACTAAAAAGAATGGTTTTGCGACATTGTACGTTGTAGCCACTACCAAAGAGGAATGTGCTGACTGGGTGAACACTCTCAGACAAGGTAAGATATAGTTGGGGGGGTTTTTTCCTTTCTTTTTTAATCCATGCCATTATGCCCTTTTATGCAATTATGCCAGTTTGAAGAAAATATTAATAAAAACTCCAGCCTACCTTTGGATTTCAAATAGAATACTTAAAAACATGTGAAAAGAAATTTGATCACCTTGGTAGAGCCTTAAAAGGGAATAAAGAAAACCTGTGAGTAACAGGGCTGTACTTTAAATCACTGGGCATCCTTGTAACGGCAGGAAAACCAAATTAATGTTTTCATTTGTCAGCTATGTTGATATTTATAGTTTATGCTTTTTTCTTTATTCATTCATGTAATTTGTTGTCTCTTTCCTTTGGCAGCATGTTACTTCAACCAGGACATGCTGATGCATTATCATCCGGGTGCCCTTGTACGGAGCAAGTGGACTTGCTGTTCCCAACGAGGACAGACCACTCTCGGGTGCCAGCCCACATACCACCTCCTCACCCGATCATCTTCCCGCTATGCTCAGCTTCGAAGAAGAGACACCCTCACCAGCAGTCAGCGGTGGGCTCGGGCAGGTTCCCAAATGCTCTTCGAAGGACGGTTGAAAAGGAATGGCTCTTCCTCCGGGACCAGAGTCACCCAGCATGATGGCGATTTGGGCACTACGGGGAATGTTAAGCAGAGTTCCCAAGCACAGAGTCGGAGTACGAGCTGCGTGGATTTGTGTGCCACATCGCCCATGTCAAAGGAACCGTTCAGTCCAGCACGCCGTTCTGCTGCCACTACGAACTCGCAGAGGAGCAGCCGTAACTCCAATGACCACTCAGTCGGCATGGGGAGCATGCTGCTCACTCGTGTCTCTGTTGCCACCACCACTGGGAATGAAACTGAAGTTAGCGTTGAAGAAGAGAGACAAAGCCAGCGTAGTAGCAACCTTGGGGAAGGTTCATTGATGCGGTCTCCAGTGGTAACTCGAGGAAAACTTGCCAGAAGGTCACAGGTGGCTCCGGCTTGGACTGCCAGCACCTCAAGCACGTCTTCGGTTCCTCTCGGCCCTACCCCCAACAGGCACAGCTATGAATATGAACACCGCACCCTCCCACGTTCTTTCAAAACCACCACCTCTGCTGTTCGTACCGGTGTTGCCAATTCCAAGGATTCACCTTCGAGGTCACCGAGACAGCTTAGGAGAGGTTTGAGAGAAAATTCCGCAGACAACAGTACTCCAGTTGCTCCCCCGAGAGTCAAGAGGGGCACTGTAACTGCCGTTTCCCAAGCCCCACCCGCAAATTCATCATCACCTATCACTGAAAATGCACAGAGACCGTCACTTCCTTCCGTTGTGGTTCCATCTTCCAGACCACACCTCAAACACAGCAAGACATTCACGGCACACGGCAAAAGATTGCCTTCAGGAAATGGCGGATTCAGTCAGAGTATGAGTGCTCTGGCCAAGCCCCTCATAGAACCTAAAGTCTCTCTCTCTAATCCCAACATTATTCATGTTTGATATGTAGCAATTTTTTCCCGTTTGGTTGATGTTTATGTGTATCTCTGGCAACTCTCTTCACCTAATATCTTCAATGTCAAGCTATCAATTTGTCACCCTCTGAACCATTTGTTTCCAATGCAATGATTAAAATATATATATATTCTATACACACTTAAATTCAGTACAATTTATGTATTGCAGGATACCTAACTGCAGTAATAACAGTACTCTTTGGGAATTCTGAAAATTTGTCAGTTCCCATTCATAAATGATCCTATGATTTCAAAACTGCTTCAAAAAGAGTGTATCACGCATTTGGTTGGTGAACGGTATCTAAAAGTTCAGACTTGTAGCCAGTTGTGTATATTTTAGAATTTGGCAACTGATTAGTCTAAGCTTTGAGCCAGGTTTCCTTCTCTGCCAATAAACATTCTATTCTTAATTTTGATGATTCCTTACCCGATACAGTAAAGCAGATGAGCATACTTACCATGGTTGAAACTATCCTTGATTATTAAAGTTTAAATCCACTAGTCATAAATATTTTTTAATCATTAAAAAACATTTATGACTAGTGGATTTAAACTTCAATAATCAAAGATGTCTATACCTAGTCAAACTAATATTATACATGGTTGAAACTAGCATTGAGGCAGAGGAGGCCACTGCCTCCTCTCTTCTTGACATTTCATACTGGCATTGACAGTCACTTCATACTGGCATGGCACAAAGAACTCTCTGACTGGATTGTATAAACTATCATATCTATTCCATTCAGCACAAATTGAATGATAATTTCATTCATTCTTTTTACTTGCATATTATTTGCAGTAATATCTTTACAACTCATATTTAAATGATACTGTATTGGCTCATTGCTATGTTTATACTTATTTAGAATTGATAATAGAGCATTAAATAGCATCAATTGAAATTTTCTTTAGATGTTTCGGCTCTCATATTTAAATCTGGGCACGGTTAGTAGTCTAAGAGTTAGTTGCCTCCCTTCATAGTTTCTAGTTACAGCCTGGCTTACATGCTTGCATAGCAGTGTATGTACTGATGGAGCTGCACACTCCTTCACATGCAGAGGAACTAGGCCCTCCATTTCATAATTGACAGTGAGAATTGCCCAATGGGTGGCTATCTCAAGGCTCCCCATACTGTACTGTGGGTGCCATAAAGTTCCTTAATTGGGTTCTGTACAATTAAAATGCCCTTTCCCCCATTTATGTATCATATTGTTTCCTTCCTACAGTAGTTATCATAAAACAGTTCTTGAATTATGTTCTGTAAAATAACTGCAAGTAGGCGTAGCCAGCCTTTCATTCACTTTACTTATTGGTATTAAGCCTGTAGCCCATTTCTTTTGAGTAGGTTTCTGTCCCCAAGCATAACTGTACATTTGAAGCACTCCTAAAAGGTAAAAATAATAATAATAATAATAAATAAATAAATAAATAAATAAATAAATAAATAAATAAATGATGATAATAATAATAATAATAATAATAATAATAATAATTTCGAAGGGTCATTCTTGACGTGGAATCGGTAATTTCTAGATTAAGTTAGTGGACTACACATGTCTTTTTTATTTAAAATACGTTTCGATCGAAGTTGCTCGATCTTCTTCAGGTGGAATATAACTGAAATGGCTGGGTGATGGTGATACAGAAGTTTATATAGGTATGAGATATAATAGAGCAGTTGGTGACTGAATGAAGGTGTTGATAAGAGTCTATTGATGCTTTTATTGATGTGTTAATAGATGATAGAATGAGTCTGACTAGTGGGGTGAGGAATGCCAGAGTAAAATGGGTGAATAACCAATAATTAAGTCAGTAAGTAAAGAAAAATAAAATAATAAATAAATTAAAAAAATAAAAAAAAAATAAAAAAAAATTAAAAAAAATAATAATAAAAAATAAATAAATAAATAAATAAATAAAAATAAATAAATAAATAAAAAAATTAAAAAAATAAATAAATAAATTTTAAAAAAAATACAAAAAAAAAAAAATATATAATACTTATAGCACGAGTCAGAGTACAATATGGGAAAATATTTTACGAGCACGCAAAATATTTTCACGAGCCAAAGGCGAGTGAAAATGTGGCGTGAGAGTAAAATATCATTCCCATATTGTACGACGAGTGTGATAAGTGATTTATTGCTGCCTTGATATTTTTTCTCAACCGGTTACAATTCAATTTTCATTGATTTTACTCGATACGCGCATGCGTAGTGTACCGTACAATATAAACCGTACAATATGGGAGAATACAGAACGCTCGCGTGATGCGGAAATATTCAAGTAAAAATATCAAAACTGCAATAAATATATATATATATATATATATATGTAATAGTTATGCCATGGCCAACGAGGGGTTATGGAATATAACCGTCCTGATCCCAGGGCGAAGCCGGTGATATTCCATAACCCCGATGTTGCCTTGGCATAACTGTTTTATACCATAGTTGCTGCTACTACTACTCTCTCATATCCACCTATATGGGACCAGCCCTACCACATATAACTCTCCTGCAGCTCTCATACCACAGGAATTTACCACAGCTAGCTGCTTTACTGCTTACTGCAGAGCAGCCCAGGTAGAGTTAGATCTGGAGATAACAGCTGGCAGCTACAATGCTAAAGTAAACTTGCTAAAGTAAACTTTCTGGCGTGCTTCAATTGAATTTTAATTGAATTTTAATTTTGGGCTGGAAACAGGAAGAATTCGCTTGACACCGCACCGGGAAAATATCATAGCCCCAAGCGCACCGAGAAAATATCATAGCCCCAAGAAAAATCACCGGGAAAATATCACTTTTAATCCATGGGTGTTACCGCAGCAACCATGGTATAAATAAATATATAATATATGAAATAAAATAATAAAATAAATAAGTAAACAAATAATGATAATAAAGATATGCACTTATGTGATGTTGCTCATCCATATTGGGCTGATGTTAAGTCCTTGGTCTTGGTTGAAGAAGCTCTAGATATTGTGAAAGATAGACTTGAGGCAGACCACTCCATACATGACAGAACCAATCTCTCCATAACCTCCTTGATAGATCTCCTAAACATGTGCTTGAAATCCACCTATTTCCTATACAACAACAAATTTTACCAACAAAGCCAAGGTGCAGCTATGGGATCTCCTCTCTCTCCAATCATTGCTAACATTTTTATGGATAGCACTCCAGACAGCCAACATCAAACCATCACTCTGTCTACGCTACGTAGATGACACATTCACACTTTGGCCACATAATAGACAATCTCTTAACATGTTCCTAGAACACCTGAACTCCCTTCGTCCTTCCATAAAATTCACAATGGAGGTAGAATCCAACCACCAACTGCCATTTCTGGATGTCATGGTCGAGCGCACCAACTCAAACAGCATCATAACCAAAGTTTACCGCAAGCCAACGCATACAGATTGCTACCTTAACTACTGGTCCTACCACTCACACTCTGTTAAGAATGGCATCATACACATACTAAAACATTGTGCCAAAACAATCTGCCGGGATGAGATCACACTTACGGAGGAAATGGAACACCTAAAATTAGTCTTCAAGAAGAATGGATACCCATGTGACACAGTCAACAGAGCCCTCCATCATCAGAGGAACAAGAGGAGAAGTAAAGAAGAACAAACTCAAATAACAGAAGTGACAACAACCATTCCCTATGTCAAAGGAGTTAGTGAAAGAATAAGAAGGATTTGTGCGAAACATAACATCAAGGTGATCTTCCGCTCTGGGAGGACTCTCAGATCAATTCTTTCACATGTGAAACCACAACCGGACCTCCTCAATCACCCTGGAGTTATCTACCGCATTCCCTGTTTAGATTGTGACCGTTCCTATATAGGAGAGACAGGAAGAACACTACGAGTTAGACTATCTGAACATCAGAGGTGTTGCAAGAACTTTGAAACTCAGAAGTCAGCAGTTGCACAACACTGCCTGGAGGAACACCATAGAATTGACTGGCAAGGCAGCACTGTCATAGAAAAAGAAAGCATCTGGCATAGAAAAAGAATTAAGGAGGCAATCCACATCAATAGTTTTCCAAATTTTAACCAAGACCAAGGACTTAACATCAGCCCAATATGGATGAGCAACATCACATAAGTGCATATCTTTATTATCATTATTTGTTTACTTATTTATTTTATTATTTTATTTCATATATATATATTTATATTTATATATATTTTTTTATTTTATTTTTTATTTTTATTTATTTATTTATTTATTTTTTTATTATTATTATTATTTTTTTTTTATTTTTTATTTTTTTTTTTTTAATTTATTTATTTATTTTTTTTCTTTACTTACTGACTTAATTATTGGTTATTCACCCATTTTACTCTGGCATTCCTCACCCCACTAGTCAGACTCATTCTATCATCTATTAACACATCAATAAAAGCATCAATAGACTCTTATCAACACCTTCATTCAGTCACCAACTGCTCTATTATATCTCATACCTATATATAAACTTCTGTATCACCATCACCCATCACCCAGCCATTTCAGTTATGAAGATCGAGCAACTTCAATCGAAACGTTGTATTTTAAATAAAAAAGACGTGTGTAGTCCACTAACTTAATCTAGAAATTACCGATTCCACGTCAAGAATGACCCTTCGAAATCATCATATAACTTCATACTAGTGTACCAAATAGGGACTTTTGCTCAGTGCACTCTACTAATTTCATTACATTATATTTTTATTTATAAAATTAGTACCTGTCTTGTAACGTGTACCATGTGATAATTTGATGGAATTCTTAAGATTTTCCTCCGAATATTTTGTTCCTAAGGAACCTAAGTGATAAAGAGTATATAATTAGATAAAATATGTATAATTATAACGATACGTCGCTAAATAACTGCCTTTTGAGTAGCTAAAATTTAGATAACAAAATTATTTGAGGCTACAAACTCATCACCAGATGTATTTAGCTCACCTTTGAAAGACTGGGTGAACTTTCTTGACCTTATAATATCCTCACCAATATTCCTAGCAACAATTTTCTTAATATCTACAAATAATGCAACATTTCAATATATGAAACTGAAATGTTTGTCATTCTCTATAATAGCAAATATGGTTTAGAGAGAACTATTTTATGGGTTTAGTACTTTAGTCCATCATTGTACTTTTACACATACAAAAACATTTTAAGTTCAATTAGATAATTTCGGATATGATCACTATTATGTCTTCAAGATCACTAGCTATATGTTTGTTCAGGATGTAGTGTAAATCAGTCAGCACTCAAAGTTGATTTTTTCTATTGTTTTTTATACTTGCATCCTTCAAATAAAATCAGAATCTGGTGAATCAGGTAATAATTGTATTGACCACAGCAACATACATTCTACTCACATTCAGATTGGAAGTGCACCAGATCTTAAGGTATACAACATAATGTGTAAAGGACTTTTTTGATAAGATGGGGAAGTGGCGGGTAAAAAAATTAAATTTTGTAACCTACAAAGGATCTGTGTGGCATCCAGTTATGCAAGGCAGAAAGCAATTCAGAGATATATTCCATTTACTGACATGACTGATACAATATTACGATGTTATAAATTATTTATATCTAGCATACCTGATTCCTGAGGTGTTACAATATCTGAAATAGTTTTCTTGCCGAAACTAAGTTGTATCAAATGAGTTATGAAGTCCTTTGGCAAATGAAGAATGTATGATATCACTATGTTCATGATAGGATAAAGAGAGCTGAGTTTGTAGTTTTCACTGGTGTTGGTAGGTTTCTTGAATACAGTACTGCGTGTTGATCCAGATGGACTCCAATTCCAATCTGAATGGTAATTGATGGCAGAGTCTCCTGAAAAAATTGTGTATACTGCATGCATTACGGAGCTGTTAATAAACTCAGTAACATCCACGTTGTTGCCAGCTAAATGATTGTTACATAAATGAAGTACTGCATTTACTAATTTATACAGCTTACTGATATTTAGAAGAAGTAGATTGTTGTTGGTGTAAGTTCCTAGAGAAATCTTGCAGCTATACTTTGATGAAACCGGAATTTTAAAATTACTGATGTTGACATAAAATTGTGTGTCATCAATAATTGGATTCATGCCAGTGATGATATCTTTATCACTATCTATATGAACTAATGTCTTAAACCAAAGTTCACCATTTTTATCTCCACAATACAGGTCTAATTTGGAGGAGTAGGGAAGGGGTAAATTTCCAAGCAAATGCTTCAGAATTTGCTCAATATGTTCTTTCCATTGACTGGAAATTTGTGCTGAGGAAATAAAGTCAATAAATATATGATAGCTATAGTTAACTTATGCAGTTCATTAACTTACACATATTAATAACCAACGTCAATATCAACAATAACTTTATAGCAACCATGACCGAATGTTTTCGCTAATACCAGAACACCCGATGAGTCCAGCGTCGGCAACATCCTCTTTATATGCCAATTTTAGTAATCAATGGTGCGCAACCAACACAACCTTTGTCGGCTATTTTGGCGCGGATAATGCTCTGGGTAATAATATATATCCTCAGTTAGCACCGACCTTAAAAAAAATAGTGTGCTTCAGCTTACAAATGTCTAGTAGGCTATCATTAGATATTGTTTTAGTTGACACTTTTACTAAACCCTTGATAGTCATTTTCTTTAGCTAGAATGAAAGAAAAAAATTAGTGAAAGAGAACTTTGTGTCATCAGCTATTATATAAATAGTAAGAATTACATCATTTTTTTTTACCAGTTGATGATTTTTTTTGCATTATTCAAGTAGCAATTAATTTTTAATTTAAATATCCAGTCTTTTGTGAAAGCTGCATTTTATTGAAGGAACTATTTTGCTCAGTTTGAAGAAATGCTGATCAAATATGACATCAGCAGTTGACGTTATAACAAGTCTGGAATCTGGTAGAAAAACATGTATCATTGAATGATAGATATTCTTAATCAGAGTAGTTTTGGCAGATACATCTGAGAGGTGAATTGTGGAAGACGCTTATTGTATACATCAAGTTGCACAAATCTCACTCTATCTCCACCTTCCGGATAAGTTGTGATGATATTCTTGATGTTGGAGTGTGTGGATTAGTTGTTACACAACTGATGGCATTTTGTAGGAGAAAGACTAGCTCTGTTTGTGAAGCAAGTGAGACACAAGGCCAGTCTTCTTGAGATGTTTGCATTTTTGGTCCTGTATACAAAACTAGGATTTATTTCAGGATAACCAGCCTTGTCAGAAGATGAACATCGGTGATTCAATTTTGTGAATTTGCTTAGTCTTGATTGCAATCATTTGGTGAGAAAGAATGTCTGGATCTGACCTTGGCTGGGCTATATACCAAGAATTAACTTTAATTATTATTATTTTTCTATCACGCACTTAAATATAATTGGAGTCAGATATTGTGTATATATGCCATGAAAACGACATCCCATGTGGCAGAAATGACAAATAGTGTATGAGATACTGACGAATGTTACTTTCAATAAAATTTAAAAACATTGCTAGAATGTCAGTTTGCATCAACAGATATTGCAGTTGATAAGCATACTTTTCCTTGTAGAGCCTACCTGTGGTTGTTCTTAGCTATGTCTTCTCAAGCTCACAACGTGCTAAATTCTTGTCCTTTGTGTCATTTCTCAATCCTTTCTTTACCAGCTTCAGGGGAGTCATGTTCTTCATAGTTAGAACCCTTATACTGAGTGTGGCCTGAAAATATATCACTAAATCAATCAATAGTGTCCTCAAGCTGTAAGACAGTGTCCTCAAGCTTTCTAACCTGAGAACTTCATAGTTGTAGCTCGAACCCCCCAGGGCCACTGGCTTTAGCCACCAGTGCTCTAACCACAATCCTCGACTTCCAAGACCTTCACATATTTCCTTTATACTGTTGAGTACCATCTTGCTGCAGTCTCACACTTAACTGACCACCAATTATGTGCCGTCAGAACACATTTTCGATGTCGACTGGAAACACCTCCCCCTCCGGAGAGGAGCCATAATTTGTGGATTAAAAAGGCTTTATCATCACAATTATCAAGTTCTGACCATTCATAAAAACTAGATTGATACTTTCTCACCTAAAGAGGGCTGGAAAAAAGCGAAGGAAAAATGTGAAATTTTTTTAATTGTCACTGGGAATTCAACCCAAGAAGTGAAATGTCACGGTAGCTTAAGCAAAATAGTAAAGGTAAGTGCGCAAGCATGGAGCTCTAGCCTTGGAAATGTACAGTTCAAGTAGTTTCTAGTTGGAGACGTCATTCTTTAGCGCAGAAGCTCTACCGGTGTCATACAATTTTGGGGACCCCCATGAAAATGGGGCCCCCCGGTCCTATATTGATATAAAATAGGGGACCCCACCGTGAAATTAGGGCCCCCCCTTAAGCAACTACACAATATTTGGACTTGAAGTCCTGAGGAAGTCCAGGATATAAGCAGTTTGTTAACAACAACTGTAGCTACTCCACCGCGCACACAGCAATAACAAAAAAAATCTCCACTAAGAGGAGGGGGGCGCGCCAGGCCAAGTTAGACCTGCCAAATAGTGCACATCTAGCTATGGCTAATCTGACTTGTGGCTCAAGCGGTGGTCCTGATTGTGGTCCTAATTGTGGTGGAAGGTTCCAATATGACCAAATTATTGACTACTTGTAGGATGGAAAATACCCTAACAATTTCCATAAAGATGACAAGCATGCTCTTCGAAAGAGAGCAAAGTATTTTACTCTAATTGAAGGACATTTGTGCTATATTGGAGGCAAGTTGTTGACTTATTGCAGCCATAAAAAGCATCAAGCTAGCTAGCTAACCAGCTAAATATTCCTTAATCGTTTACTAAATATTGTTATCATTTTTTGTCACATCCATTATGCCTTTAAGTTATTTAATTTAGTATGAATAACCTCTTCTGGAATCTCTATACCAAAACAGCACTATATAAATGTCCAAGGTTGGATTATTAATATACTCTGAACAGTTGTAAGGGTGCGTTATGATTATGGGGAAATTTTTAGATCCTAACAACTGTAGAATTTTATGGCTAATTAGCTTTATCAAAACATTATGTAATTGTATTAAGTTAGTAGGGAAATGGAGTTTTCCTGAACTTCTGAAGTCATATTTCATGAAAAATTTTCTCAAATAAATTATCATTTAGAAATTTCATAACATTAGTCTCATAATAATAATGAAATAGTTTTATTAACGATCTGCAAGTTATTAGCTAAATTTTACTGCAGGAAAGTCTGATGGTTCCCCTAGAATTGTCGTTGATGACCTTGTAAGGCAGAAAGAAGATCATTTCTTGCATTCATGATGAGAGTCATTTGGGAATAAATAGGACTGTTGAACTAGTATCTAAGAAGTATACTACTGGCCTGGTTTGACTAAAGAAGTTGAAAATTATGTAAGCTTTGTTGATTAGTATTAATAATTAATACTTTAAACTTCTGGAATGACTTGTGATACTGTAGGTTAAGGCATGTGAAGTATGCCAGCGGCACAACAAGAAATTGAAACCAAGTAGTGGTTGTCTTCACCCTATTCCAGTTAAATCACACTTTTGGAACCAAATTGGAATGGATATTATAGGACCACTACCAATTACGACTCAATGCAATAAATACATTATTACATTGATTGATTATTTCTCCAAATGGGCTGAGGCCTCACCTCTTTCAGATAAAACTGCTGCTAGTGTTTCAAAGTTTTTATTTAAGGTATGTTTATACTCCCATATAGTTTCTAATTCTTTAAACTATATTATTTCAGTGTATTTGTCGTCATGGGTGTCCTGAGGTGGTCATCACGGACCAAGGACGTGAATTTGTAAATAAAGTTACACAATATTTATTTGAAATTACTAAAACTAGGCACAGACTAACCAGTCCTTATCACCCACAGGTAACTAATCATAAATATTGAATAACATTTTGATATTATGTTATGATTTGACATTTTTTAGAGCAATGGACTGACTGAAAGGTTTAATCAAACTTTATGTCGATGTTTGGCTAAACTCTGCAATAATGACAAATCAAACTGGGATGAAAAAATAGATTCAGTGCTTATGGGATACAGAGCTTCTCGTCAGGCTTCTACCAAATATTCCCCTTATTTCATCTTGCATCAACAGGAAATGAGGCTTCCAATAGATGTAGAAATGATGCCATGTTTATTGCAGCAAGATGGTAAAAACATGGATGAAGTTATTGAAATGATTGTGAAAAAAAGAGAAGAAATTTTTGACAAAGTTGATGATAATATTTCTGTTGCACAAAAAATGCAAAAGGTATGTAAGCCATTTTATAATCACTTTATTACAATTTTCCTTAATATATACATTTTTGCTTCAAGGAAACATATGACCGAAAACATTTACCTGAAGAGCTACAAGTTGGAATGGAAGTATTAATGGAAAACACAAGTCAAAAAGAAAGAAAAGGAGGAAAGCTTGAAGATGCTTTCATTGGTCCCTATTACATTAATAAGGCAGTTGGAAAAGGAATATATCAGCTAAGAAATCGAAATGGCAACATTTTAAAGAGAAAGATAAATATTGCAAGATTAAAGCCATATATGAAGCGAAAAGACGATGAGTTTGTTGTAAAAAATGCTGTATAAAAAAGGATGAGGGTAATAAAGGGTCAGAAGTAATAACGCCAGATAAAAGAGGCAAGAGTATGTCCAGTTTATATTTTTAATAAATTTAATTGTATGATTATTATTAATTTAGGGACTAAGATCAGTTTTACGAGAAAAATGGAGGAGTGTATTGTTCAAGGGAAGTGGTTAACTGATGAGCACATAGGCCTGGCTCAGAACCTACTGAAAATGGAGAATGCTACTTTGTATGGCTTTCATTCATCATTGCTCTGTCAAATTGATGGCTTTCTAGAGGTCAAGGGAGATTCAATTCAAATTCACAATATTAACAACAATCATTGGGCTACATCTCACAGCAGAGGTGATGAAATTTGCATCAGTTAGCCATCATTTATAAAGGTTGGTCTGAAAAAGAAGAAGATGAAATTACTCTAGCTGCAGTTTGCTCAATGTGCAGCAGCAAGATGGAGCATCAGATTGTGGCCTATTTGCAATAGCATTTGCTGTTCATGCAGCACTTGGTGATGATGTTTCACAGGTCACATTTGATCAGCCTCAAATGAGAAACCATTTGATTAAATGTTTCATGAATAAAATACTGCTACCATTTCCTACACTGAAAAAATATTCTCTTAAAAAAAATTAAGCGTAATCTATTCTTTCCTGGTCGTGAAATTAACTTATTTGCTTGATGCCTGAAACCTATGACAACATGATCGAGTGTGACAAATGCTGCAAATGGTATCACTTCAAGTGTGTAGGCGTAGCCAAGCTGTCGGTTTATGGCACTGCCACCATTGTAAGCAATGAACAATTAAACATTTTGTCTATTAACTATTTGAATTGTCACCACAAATTTTAAATATATATTATACATATGCAAACATCATTTGAAATGACCAAGTTACAATATGCAAACTAATTGCTATTCTGGGTATTTCCATGAGAACAAGTTTGGTAAATGTTATTCTCATATAATAGTATTAAAAAAAATAATGGCATATTCTCACAAAGGGATCTATTATTAAGTAACTAGATCCCAATTACTATTGAAATAATAAATTTATATAATAGTCCTGCGATATAAACACATCATTAATATAATTAATATACCATGATATCCATTGAGTGCATCAAAATAGTTCACACTAAAATGCAGTGATTATACTTTGTATAAAAAGTTATTTAATCACATTACCACCAAAAAAAAATTGTACATCAATAATAATCATAATGATAATAATATTAATAATAATAACAACAATAATAATAATATATGAATAAGTGGGCCTATAATGATGGATTGATTAGTCAGGGTGCAGTTACAGGCGCTCTCTCTAGCTAGATAAGAGATTTGAGTAACTGTCTCTGGCAACAAAGACAAGACAACCCTCTAATCCCAAAAGTTAGGAGCAAGACGCATTATACAACAGGTAAAATTGAAATGTTCTTACACCTTGGACTTGGGGTTACAGAAAAGTATCTAGCTAGCTCCAGCTCAGTAAGTCCAAATATTTACAATGGATGGGGCCCCATAAATATGTGGATCCCATGTGGTCCCCATGAATATGGGGATCCCATGGGGTCCCCATATTCACAGTGGGGGCCCCATTAATATGGGGCTGCGGGATCCCTAAAATCATATAAATATAGGGACGGGGTCCCTAATATTATATAATTATAGGCCACACAGTAAATGATTTTTAGCATACAGTAGTCTCACACAGTTTTTATAAAGCTGGCCTACTATTAGCGTGTGATAGCAGGGGACGGGTAACAGTGTTATTTGGGATTTATAGCACGAGCTTTGGGTATGCCCAGAAGAACACTTCATGAAATGTCTGGTTAAGTTTAACTTAACAATATTGGCTGTTAGAATGAGAAATATTGCTGTTACTCTACGCTATTTCTACAGTGAACCCCATTTAGCTAGCTGTATTTTTATAGCTAAATTTTAAACTTTTCAATTGTTATTTGATTATATATCACCAAAATGGCTGAACATAAATAAGTGTGGTCTTTGTCTTCCTGTGATAAACATCTTTAGGCAATTTTTCAGTGGTGGAAATCTTTCTCATTGTGCTCACCACTGAAAGAAATGACTATATATAGGAATGGTCTTTGTCTCCTCATGTTCATCAACCTGTAGTTGGTCTTCAGTAGTGGAAATCATGTGTACTGGGTTTTTATTAATCAAAGAAGGTGTAAGCATGTCACAATTTGAATCTGCCTCATTTATGCTACTGGTCTCATTGTGATCTGTTAACTGAACTATATTCTATTCTTGGTTCATGTTTAGTGAATAAATCTTTAGGTTTATTGCCACAGAATCTGCCATATTGTCACAGGATTCAGATAAGAATAAGGTTGTGTTTACTGCAACTAGTAGAGTGTATAAATCTGGCTCTGATTTTGTTTGTTGTCTAATACAATTACATGTAATAGTGTGTACCACCCAATAGCTAGGACACTTACTCGCTTCAGTCTACCAAGATATTAATTGCTTTTTAACTAGTGGTGTGCTTGAGCACAAATGTTAAATTTGATTTTAACAACTAACACTCAAGCTACTAAAATAAAGTCGAGTTTTTAAATTACGTATGCGGTAAAGGGGTTTCAATGTCATGGTAACCGCTCCCGCAACAGTTTGAATTGAAAAAGAAGCAACGCATTCAAATCACGTTATTTAAAATTTTCTTTGTGATATTCTTAATAGTAGTTGTAACGCACAATACTTTCACAGAACTGAACATACCTACGCAAGACTTACCTTCCTGGTAAGTCTAGCGGACAATAAGTAAATACTGTTGAGACCCGCAAAACAATTCAAAGCCGTAAACAATTCAATTTCAAAGGCGATACGGGTAATGGTCGCTAAGCCGGAGGATTCTGTTTAATGAAGTTTGGGACGGGTCGAACGCGGAGCGAACACAAAAATGCGGAGGGTTAAAGTACAAAATGACATACGTACGTCCATATATATAAACTAGTGGTGTGCTTGAGCACAATGGCGAGCGAGCCTGATGGCTAGGTAACATAAAATGTTACTATGTTTTAGCTTACTTCATGCAAACACTATAATAGCAGTTATGACATTTGATTTCAGCAAACAAATACAAAATCACTCTCTTACCAACTTTTGTAGTATCAAACATCAACCATTCTGATAATCTCAATCACCAGTAACTCTTGAACAAGCTCTCAGCTACGATAAAAAATAAACCGGTGTTATTATTTGTAATTTTAGACAACAAATATGGAATTACTACTTACATCATTCTTGAGTATTGATAACTTCTGTAGTATCAAATTGAAGTTACTTTGACCATCTGAATTACCTTGAATTCTTGACAACAAGCTCTCACCTACAAAAACAAAAGACAATCAATTTTAGCACGCAAATACAAAATTACTTTCTTACCTCATTTTCTTGAGCCGTGGTAACTTTTGTAGTACCAAATTTGAGCCAATCTGACTATTTGAATTTACCAGTCACTGTTGACTAGCTCTTAGCTACAAAAAAAGAAAGGCCAGAGTTAATTTTGCATATTTCTAACAAATATGGAATTGCGTACTTATCTCAGCTTCCCTCGAGAAGTAGTAGCTTCCATAGCATTAATACTACGGTATTCTGACTACCAACGGCTCTTGACAACCAACAACCGGCACTCCGTATCCCCCCATAAAACGGCGAAGTTTTGAAATTAAGTATGGAAAAGGGTCTTCAATGCCATAGTAACTGGTCGAATCAACTTTTTGTGTCTTGAAAACAAGCGTTGTAGCAGGAATTTTCTCATCCTTTGGAGTTTAAGTATAAAGTAAGGTTTGCTTAATGCTGTAGTTTCAGAATAAACTGGAGTCAAGCCTAAATAGCCGTGTTTTTAGGAGAAAAAAGTTCCCCCCGCGCGCGTTTAAAGAGCATACGTACCATCCATACATACATACATATATATATACTAGTGGTGTGCTTGAGCACAAATGGCGAGCGAGCCTGATGTTAGGTAACATAAAACTAAGTATTGTTACTAAGTTTTAGCTTAATTCATGCAAACACTATAATAGCAGTTATGACCTTTTATTTCAGCAAACAAATACAAAATCACTCTCTTACCTGATTAATGGTAACTTTTGTAGTATCAAACATCAACCATTCTGATAATCTCAATCACCAGTAACTCTTGAACAAGCTCTCAGCTACGATAAAAAAATTAACCGGTGTTATTATTTGTAATTTTAGCCAACAAATATGGAATTACTACTTACATCATTCTTGAGTATTGATAACTTCTGATTGAAGTTACTTTGACCATCTGAATTACCTTGAATTCTTGACAAGCTCTCACTTACAAAAACAAAAACAATCAATTTTAGCACACAAATACAAAATTATTTTCTTACCTCATTTTCTTGAGCAGTGGTAACTTTTGTAGTACCAAATTTGAGCCAATCTGACTATTTGAATTTACCAGTCACTGTTGACAAGCTCTTAGCTACAAAAAAGAAAGGCCAGAGTTAATTTTGCATATTTAGCTAACAAATATGGAATTACGTACTTACCTCAGCTTCCCTCGAGAAGTAGTAGCTTCCTTAGCATTATTACTACGGCATTCTGACTACCAACAGCTCTTGACAACCAACAACCGGCACTCCGTATCCCCCATAAAACGGCGAAGTTTTGAAATTAAGTCTGGAAAAGGGTCTTCAATGCCATAGTACCGGTCGAATCAACTTTTTGTTTCTTGAAAAGCAAGCATTTTCGCAGGAAATTTCTCACACTTTGGAGCTTAAGTATAAAGTAAGGCTTGCTTAATCCTGTAGTTTCAGAATAAACTGGGGTCAAGCCTAAAAAGCCGTGTTTTTTGGAGAAAAGAGTTCCCCGCGCGCGCGTTTAAGGGGCATACGTACCATCCCACATACATATATACATATAAAGATATACCCGATTTTGCATTATCCACCCCTAATACTGTCTCGCTCGCTACGCTCGCTCGCCAATAACATATACCCGATTTTGCATTATCCACCCCTAATACTGTCTCGCTCGCTTCGCTCGCTCGCCAACAAACAAACATCCCCGATTTTTTCATTTTTACTCCTGTAAGTGTCTCGCTCGCTACGCTCGCTCGCCAATTATAATTAATACCTGTCTTACATCGTGTTCTATGCGCTAACTTGATTGTTAATGTTGTAGTATCAATACAGTGAGTCAATCTGTAGTATCTGAAGAAACTGGGGTCAAGCCTGAAATGCTGTGTTTTAGGAGAAAAAAGGCATTTATAAGGGACTCCTAACTAACTGAATTAAACCACAATGTGAGTTCACACCACGTTAGTCTTGCAAAACCAAACCCTCTACCACTTGCTATGCAAGACTAACCCACACCACTAGTTGTAATCACACAGTCATTACGTACTCTTTAACATAGTTATTTAGTACCTACACTTAGTAGTAGCTGTTTTACACTCATTATAGAATACAACTGAAATGATTATCATAACAGCATTTATATATGCCGATGGTAATCTGTTGCAAAAAATTCAAGCTTTGTTTTTCTTTCATTTATCAATGACAATGTTATAGAATCCTTACAGTAGTAGTAGCTAACTGAGCCTCTAACTAGTGATTCAGGAAATTCATGTCACTTACAGATTTCCTGCAAACGTTTGACTTACTTTAAAATTATTTAGATATAAATAAGTTATTTATTAATGGCGAGTTATACTGTGAACAAGTTGGTTTATTGTATGGGTGACATGGAAGTGAAAGGTCTAGATATCTATAATACTTTATATCCATGTTATCAAGCTCACTGTGAGTTTCAGTTATATTTATGCTCCTAGAAATAATTATATTCACTTTCACAAAATTTTCATAATATTGAATTTAATCTCTTCTAATTTGTGCACCTGCATAAATTGAAATAGTTTCAAGAAAGTTATTACGAACTTATAGTTACCTATGCTTCATAGTTGGCACCTTTAAATGAAAATAAAAACAACATTTATTACATCAGCTATCCTGTTTCAACTTTAAATACGCCTGTCTATAAAAGCTAGTCAGCTAGATACAGCCATATCATGTACATATCATCTAATACATCACCAAATACATTAAGTCTTATCATGGATGGTTCAAGTGGCCTGCAGTAAGTTTATCTAAAATTGTTATTACTTCAAAAATGTGTGTTTATGAACTGTAATATTATGTAGCCATACAATTATAATTATCAATTGTATTATGCAGCACGGGTGAATCTCCAAGCCTAGAAGGTCTTAAGGGTCGAATCACTTCAGCTAGTACAGTTTATGAAGTTGGCTCATGTGGTGAAAACCAGAAAAACGAAACATGCCAGAGATGCAAATGATCGGGCTACAAGGGATTTATTGTGTTTACTCGAGCTCGTGACACAAGTGGAGCTGTAGATGAGCTGATGGAGCAGTGCAGGAAAAAGGGTCACAGAAATGTGAAGAGAGGAGATAGCTCATATTCATCTGGATTCGTCTATGCAGTGGGTCTAAGGATTTAAAAAAAAATCAAAACTGTTTAGTATCATTTATCTTAGAACCACTGTTAGTTTTGTGTGCTGTTTAGTTTAGCCAGTTGATGTGTTGTTAATGTGTCATGTGTTTAATAACAAATGATATCTTTAAAATATAGCAGATAAATAATGACACACGACAAAAACATACCAGTGGTATGGATATGTATTAAAATATTAATAGAAAATAATTATACATGTTTGAACACCAATTTATTTACAATTAGTATAAGTGAGCATGCAGTTGTCCTATGAACTGTATTGCATATATTAATACATTATCAGCTTTATTATATATATTTTTTCAATAAACTCAGTTAAAAAGGATGGCATGGATGGACTCTGCAGTTTCCTTTGGACCATACACTGTATACTATACCAACATTCATTAAACACTGTACACAAACAAACACAACAAACACACAACTCTTGCAATCTCTTACAAAGTTTGTAATCTCTGGAAACCTATTGTGTCTCCTTCAGGTCCCTGGATCTCTTAGTTCTCTAACAACTTCCCCAAACCTTGTCATCTACTAAATGTAGATCAAAATTGTATTTGTAGGGTTATGAACTATTTTGAATATTCTTCTGTGAGACAAGCATAGTTCCATGACGACAAAAAATGTTTCCCATACATATCCACAAAGTGATACAATTTAAATTAATTTGCCAGAATTGAGGAGATGAGGTGATTGGTGTTAGTGATAAAGCTGATAAAAGTGATGTAATACCACCTCAGGATGTGCAGTCTTTGCTCCGATACCTCTAGAGACCAATTATTGAGGTTACTGTGCAAAATGGTTTAGTTTTCAGTTGCATGATTAAAGAATCTTCTTACTCATAATTATACACTTTCCTGATTATTAGATGTTATGTGAAAGAGTACTTGCAGGGGTGTAGGAATAGGGAGGCAGGGGAGGCAATTAGCCCTACACTTTTGGAAGGTGGAGTATCTTTTTGGGCCCTATGTATAATTATGAATTAAATATTTAGACAGCTGCATAGCTACATAATTATTATACTGACTAAGGTGTTAGTTAACCCATAAGCTTATACATTCATTACCATCACCTGGTAAGATTCTTGGCCTAACCAGAAGGACAGCTTGCACCAGTGGCTATTACAACCGTTTATCCATGCTATTTACTAAAAGTATGAATGTCAAAGACTTTAAAGGTTAAGAATCTCATTATTTACGAAGCTATAAAATTGATTTTTTTTCCTTTTGTAGAAAAAAAAAATCAAACTTTACACCGTTTTGTGATTATCTGTTAAATCTGAAGAGTTAGCATTGGTAAACTCCATTTGTTTAAGATATCAAAGACCTTATTAGAAGAATTGAAGGTTGTACCCTAAATATATATTGTGATCTGATTATAAGAATACAAATATGACGTATTGTCTCCAGTTAGCCTTGCAATTTATTGGTTATATTGGGATTGGGGAGTGCTGATTTTTCTGATTACATATCTACAACTTTTAAATTGTAATACCGAATCTTCTCGTTCTAACAGCCAACGTTGTTAATTAAAACTTAACCCAACATTTCAACTTCTTCCCAATCTGCTACTATTATAATTATATCAGCCCAAAATGACCAAATCAAACCTCTAAATTTTCACAGCCCATAACTGGCCTTATTCACAACAGTTCCACAATACACAACTTCCCCCCCCCCCCCCCCCCACTTTTAGGCTGCATCCTACCCCTATGGATTTCCACTGACATAACAGAATGCATTGCCATACTGACTAGAATATGACTTGGCTTCTGTAGTTTCACTAAAATCTGCTTTTAAATAATTCCTAAATGTGTTATCATGAGGTTTCTTAAAAATGTGGTCTTAGTAGGGAAGTGCAGCAGATTTTCGCTGACTTATTTATGGACAACAAATCAAGTCCTTTTTTTGGTCCTACATAATGCATTTAAGTGTCTTTTAAATAGTTCTATGATAGTTCTTGCATTTTGGCTTTGCATAGTTTTTATATTTTATAGTATCCAGACAGTCTTTCACATGAGTATAATGCAGCATTGCATGCATAAATTCATCACAGTTGTATCTCTGATAGAGTAATTCATAAGACTCATATAATAGAGACTTCAAAAAAAGTAAAAATCACGAAAAATACAGCCAAAACAATAAGAACATGTAAGACACTATTTTAAGAAAGATGTTGACACAAGCAAGATACTATTAAGATGATAAGCTACTGTAATTGTTGTAAAGATTGAAGTGAGTGAATATACTAGAGACTGTAAAGAAACCACAATAGACTGTGTCAAGAAGGCTATTAATAATTTTGATTTTCTAATTAACACTTCCATCAATTATCTAGTTTAACAACTGGTAAAAATACTCTTCAAGACATGATTTATATTATATTAGTTTACTTTACATACTACTCAAATAAGTATTGCTGACTGGCTTAAGTTTAAATTAATTGAAGAGCTATTATATGAAGCTACCAAAGAAATTGGGAAATTGATACCCATGTGTTTATGCAAGCAAATCTGAAGAAGTGTCAATTTACAAATTAGCTCCTATAATTCATTCTAAACAAAATCATTTTTCAATGTTTATAGAAAAGTTAATCACTTATTGAGTGTGTTTGTAATTTATTCACTATAACTTTCACTTAACAGAGCCTTGGTACAAATCGAATGGATGATTTCTAAACAGATTTATGGTATGTTTGTACTCAAAATCATAATTAAGTGTAGATTTTTAGAGTTCTCTTTGCTTTTGTTATTCAGGTCCTCCACCTCCTCCTACTGAGCCAGTAAGAATCGTGAGATGAAGATCAAGGAAGCTCTACAACAACAGATGACACCTGACAACAACAAGATTAATAGAGACATAGGTTTAGTGCTTCCAGGATGCTGGCTGTCCATGCTGCGTGCAAATCACCCTCCAGGATACAATCAACAGTAAGTGTGCCCTCCAGAAATCTTGATGTTTACTTTGTGTTATTACTTCACCACGGAGGGTTCGACCTCAGTTGACCCCTGAAGAGGACTTCGGCAAGAAGTTTGAAACGTCTGGTTAAGTTATAATTAAAAATATTGGCTGTTAAAAAAAGAATAATGTCCTACTATTATAATTTTTTCAGCCGAGAATGACTGAATATTATTATATTCGTTCATTACCTACAGGGAGATAATCTCTATTGCACTACTAATCCTTGTTATGAAACTACACAAGATCTACATTGTAACACTAATCCATCTTATGATGTAGTTAGTAAAACTAAAGATGCCAGACAATTCAACTTTTACAACAAGTGCCCTCTGAATTAGTGGACAACACTCCCTCATATTATTATGATGTAATAAAGTAACACAAATATTGGGTATCGTACAAACTTTCTTTGATAGTACTAATTACAAAAGAGTACTCAGACAATATCACAAAAAATATACGTATGTTTATAATAATGACATAATTCCAGCACAAAATCATTACTGCTATAATTTAATTTTAACACTATTCCTCTTATAATTATTATAATTAGTGCATTCCATTGATTGCATGACTCACATGTAATATTTCATGATTATACAAAAACATAAACCATACCAATTTTTGTAAGATTTTTTATCACATCAATTCTAACCATTAGTAAACTAGGCGAATTTTCTAAAATATACATTGATAAGCTTTTCTATGAGCCTAAGAGTGGGATGCAAAAGAAATTAAAATTAAATAGCTATTCTGATATAATTCTAGTTATTGTGTCTATGATATGCATGTTGTTTAAAAAGATTATATGATAAAGTGGATCTAGTCATTATTTGGACCTTTGCTCCGTTGATCCTCCTCATATGTGAGAAACTATTTTAATAATTTTGTCTAAAAGAGTTAGGACAAGTTTGGTAAATCCACAATTGTTATTATAATTAAGTATTTACTATACACAATTATGAAAAATGAAAATTTTATCGTTATACAGACTATGGGCTCCAGAAGCAGAGAGGAATTTTAGAAGACTCAGAAAACTTTAGAACATTTTGCTTTTATTTGTGCAATTTGAGCAGAGTAGTTAAGTGGTTAGTTTAGTGAAGTATTCATGTTTGATTCTATTTGTACCTAGACCCTTTCTCATGTTTGGTTCTTACATTTTAATTTCTCCTCTGTTCCCTTATGTTTAAGTCAATGTTGTCATTTCTTTGTACCTAGTGAAATGGATTATTTAACTGGAATTTTGCAAGTTTTGCAAGTTTCTGGAACTTTGGGAACTGGTGGCAGTATACCATTTGTTGAACCGTGATTTTCAGTCAATATAAGGGTCATCAGGCAACACACCAACATCATTGGATGTGATTTGCTATGATAAATTGAATAGCCTCAGCTTCCTATGAATGGGACATAAGATGAAGTATACTACAATACTATATTACAGCACATATGATAGTGTACCCTATGTAGCCCACTGGTGGGTAACCATGCATACAAAAGGTATATGTAAACTTCTTAGTACACTCGCTGCCATTTAATTGAAAACACAAAACTGTAGAGTGGGGTAGAGGAGAACTAACATAAAAAGGGGGTGGCACTCTACTCTAACGTACACTAGTGTCCGATGATATGACTCTGTATGTCATTCTACACGACACACCCACCGGAACGAATTCGCTATTACAACGATCTTACGACAGCAGTTGTGTCCTCACGTGCCATCCCATTTTTGCAAGTATTTTTATCATTTTAATGAATTGTTAAGGTAGCTGAGGTTGTTATAGCTATATTTACACAAAGGGGTGTGGCAACTTGGAGTAGTAGTTGTGTATTTAATAGCGCGCTGGAAAAGAAGAAACAACCTCCAAGTAGCTAGTTGTTATTTCTGGGGAAGAAGAAAATGAGCGACAAAATTGTAATCGTCATGATTGTATTGTCTCCATTTATTTCTTTAACTTCCTTGCTTATTAAGTTATTATGATTATGACTTCTATAATCTTATAGATATAATATCAAATACGTTTTTGTAGAATGAATAATATGCACTGTTGATTGTTATATTGGTATTAATAGCATGTTTGTTCACTGGGAAGTAGCTTTAGATATTAGCTAACAATTTGTGGAAACTTATCTAGATACTGAATCAGAAGCTCACTATAATCTCAAAATGCCTTAAAAGCTCTAGGCCTCACATAGTCCATGCTGTCATCTTATCATCTGGCGGGATTTGCATTATTTAATGTAAATTATTAATCATAATAATATCTAGAGTGTCAGAGTGCAGTAGTAATCCTAAGCATGGATTAGTTTTGTCCAAATCTGCTCTACCACAAACTCTGCTTTAATGTGTTGTTTATGAAACAGTTCAATGAATTGAACCAGCAGCTATAAACAATGATGTTCTAGGTTACCTCATTGCATTATTATACATAATTTTTTATCTAATAGTAACCATATTTTTAAGACGTAGCATATGCGCTTATTTAATAAATGTAATAACTGCAATAAATGAATAGTGATAACAGCTCATTGACAAATATTGTCTGCAAATCCTCTCCTGGCGGGTGAAATTTTTTAGTTGTAAATGTAAATCCTTTGGTGAGAGTATATCCTTCAGTGGAATATGCCCTTCAGTGGAAGCATGCCCTTCTGTGGAAGTATGCCACAGTTACATCTTGTGTACTTTATTGAGTTCATTTTCTAACTGATAGCATTCAAATGGCAAATTTACATTTGGTCCATATATTGAAGAGAACAATTGTAGACTTGTTCAAGGTGTGGCCACTTTTAAAACCATGGAGGGTGCTATGCCCATAACCACAAACTTCTGAGTGTTGAGCTAGCTAGATAGCCATCACATAACTCTTCATGATAATACAAAGATTACACATTTTATACATATTATATATGTTTATAAGTGGTTAAAATATATATTTATAAGTGGTTAAGATAAATAAGTTATTTAAATATATATTTATAAGTGGTTAAGATAGATAAGTTATTTAAATACTATTACATATTTTTGGACTTCTGGTATTGCTGTCTACAAAAAAGTGCATCATATCATAGTAGCTACAGGTTAAACCATAATGACTTACCCATTTCTTTTCTTCTTCTGTTTTTCTGTATTAAAATGAAGTAAATTATGAGAATTTTAATAATATATATCTACTCACTTTATTGTTTAAAACTTTTTTTTATTTGTTGAGCTACTTGCTCAGTCTTCTCTTCTGCATTCTGTCTTCCATTCTAACACAATATATCACAACTGATACAATTCTTCTCCTAAATAAATCTACTCACTTGTTCTGCCATTGGTTCCGGTTCCATGATAAAACAATACTGAAATCTAACCACTAAGTAGCTACTGATCATGCCACACTACACAAGTCCCGCTGAGAACATTTCTCCCCCTTTTACTCTCTTGCACGTACTGCGCAGCTATTTTTCTGAGTTGTATAAAAACCAGGTAAACTGAGTACCCACGTCATTGCTACCTGGATACGAGATTACTAAAGCAACCACTATTGTGCTCGTCGGATGTCCCTGAGTTTAGAGAAATGTCCCTGCTCAAATTTGTGAAGTACAGAATCCCCAAGAAAATTGGCAGTGCACTGGGGCCAAGGAGGAACAAAGATGTAATAGTGATACCACGTCCTTCTTGCTCACCAGATCCACAAGGACAACAATATGAGCAATATTCAAAGCAGAAACTGATGCTTCACAAGCCTTTTGTTCAACTGGATGAGCTACTTGGACGATGTGACACATATGCAGCTGCTTATGCTACTTTTCTTCAGTCTGGTAATGTGCCAAAATCTCCTGCCGATAATATTCATAGGCTAGAATTTTGTTTCAGCTAGGCCAGCTCGCTCTCCATTTGTGCTGAAGCAAACCACTAGTTGGCAGCGAGCCAGACAGTATTAGGGGTGGATAATGCAAAATCTGGTATTGTTATAGCGAGCGAGACACTTACAGGGGTAACACAATTTAAAATCGGGGATGTTTGTGTATTTGGCGAGCGAGCGAAGCGAGCGAGCAACTCTAAGATGTAGTCTATGGAAATCCTGAATACGTCGTCGTTTAAACGCTCGCGCACATACGTCGTCGTTTAAACGCTCGCGCACATACGTGGTCGTTTAAACGCGCGCGCACATACGTGGTCGCATATGCTTTTTTCTAATTTTCTCTCGTTACTCTAGCTAATGGTAGTGTAGCTAATCATATACCATTCAACTATCATTGGTAGAGCTACTCATTCAAGCGTTTCATAGTCATGAATATCACTAGATAATGAAGCAGTCCACAGTGTGGGGTACTGATGTGGAGATCTTCACATTTGCCCACTTGCTGCAGATTGACATTCAGTCATATTCACAACTCAACACTACCTGGCAGAGGTACTCTCCCACTCTCAGGATTGAAGACACCATAAATATGATGCCAGGAGAAGACAGCAACACGGCTTTATACATCAAGCACATCCCATCTCATTTTCAGGTCGTGCAATCTGTCCTCTAATTTTAGGGTACTATCTCTATGCCAATTAGCTATGGCCAGCTTCCAGTATTATGCGTCTGTAAAACTGAGACTTGAATTACTGTCATGCTTAGCATGTGGACACTTCAGAGTATCCCCCATCCCCATTTCCCCCTTTACACATTTCCCCCCTTTACATGTTTCCCCTTTACACGGTTCCCCTTTACATGTTTCCCCTTTACACCTTTTCCCCTTTTCTGTACTTTACACATTATTTTGTTATCATTGTTACTTTATCATGAGGAGTACCATTCTTTACCCTTTACCAATCATCATTTCCCCCTTTACATGTCATTACATATTCTACTACTAATAATGAGATGTGAATTCAGATTTGGCAACCTGCAGGAAGAAAACCAATGCAAATTCAAATCAAACGACCCCAATGCAATTGAAAGTGTCAACATTTCCCCAGAACTTCGCTCGCTCGCCCAACCAATGCTACACGAGCATTTTCTAGTTATATGTATGGACGTCGTACGTATGTCATTTTGTACTTTGACACTCCGTATTTTTGTGTTCGCTCGACGTCGTTCGACCCCGGCCCAAACTTCACTAAACAGAATCCTCTGGTTTAGCGACCATTACCCGTATCACCTTAGAAATTGAATTGTTTACCGATTTGAATTGTTTTGCGGGTGCAGTTAAAACTCAAAAACTTATGGGAGCTCCATTTCTATTCGAGTTAGTGGCAGTGGTAAGTTAATACGCTATTTGTCACAATTATAAGCCCTACTCAACAGCATTTATTTTCATTGTCCACTAGACAAACCACGAAGGTAAGTTTTGCGTACGTATGTTCAGTTATGTGAAAGTATTGTGCGTTACAGCTACTATTAAGAATATAACAAAGAAAACTTTAAATAACGTGATTTGATTCTGTTGCTTCTTTTTCAATTTAAACAGTTGCGGGAGCGGTTACTATGGCATTGAATCCCCTTTACCCCATAATAATTTAAAAACTCGACTTCATTTTAGTAGCTTGAGTGTTAGTTGTTAAAATCAATCATTTAACAATAGTGTAGTTAACGCTCGCTCGCCATTTGTGCTCAAGCACCCCACTAGTTGGCGAGCGAGCGTAGCGAGCGAGACACTTACAGGGGTAACACAATCGGAAATCGGGGATGTTTATTATTTATTTATTTATTTGTATACTAGTGGTGTGCTTGAGCACAAATGGCGAGCAAGCCTAAAGACTTATACTATTTTTATTGACTTCTAACACTGAAGCTGCTGAAAATAAGGTCCAATTTTGTCGCTCATTTTCTTCTTGGAGGTTTAGCATACAGGGTAAAGGGATTTCAGTGCCATAGTAACAACTCTCTGCAACTGCTTTGAATTGAAGGTAAATAACAACAACAAAACAATACACGTTATTAAAAGTTTTCTTTGTGACATTGTTTAGCTAAGTAGTGGTTGTAAGACACAATGCTTTGACACAACTGGACATGCACCTACACAGACTTACCTTCCCAGTAAGTGGACAATGTATTATCAAGTAAATACTGTTGCGCACGGCTGATAACCATGACAAAGAGCGCATTGACTTACCACCGCCACTAACTCGAATAGAAATGGAAGTCCCTTAAGTTTTCAAGTTTTAACTGCACCCGCAAAAGAATTCAAAACGGTAAACAATTCAATTTCTAGGGTGATACGGGTACTGACCGATAAACTAGTGGATTCCGTTTAGTTCAATTTGAGACGGGGTCGAACACATAACTAACACAAAAACGGGAGGGTCAAAGTACAAAATGACATCCGTACGTCCAAACATATATACAAATAAATAAATAAATAAAATAAACATCCCCGATTTTCGATTGTGTTACCCCTGTAAGTGTCTCGCTCGCCAATTATTTCTATGGCATTGAATCCCCTTTACCCCATAATAATAAAAAAAACTCGACTTCATTTTAGTAGCTTGAGTGTTAGTTGTTAAAATCAATCATTTAACAATAGTGTAGTTTAAGGCTCGCTCGCCATTTGTGCTCAAGCACGCCACTAGTTTATTTAGATATATGTATGGACGTACGTATGTAATATTGTACTTTGACCCTAGCGTTTTTGTGTTAGTTGTGTGGACGACCCCGTCCCAAATTGCACTAAACAGAATCCTCTGGTTTATCGATCAGTACCCGTATCACCCTAGAAATTGAATTGTTTACCGTTTTGAATTCTTTAACGGGTGCAGTTAAAACTTGAGAATTTAAGGGACTTCCATTTCTATTCGAGTTAGTGGCGGTGGTAAGTCATGGCGCTCTTTGTCATGGTTATAAACCGTGCGCAACAGTATTTACTTGAAAATCACTAGACTACCGCGAAGGTGCTGCATGTCCAGTTGTGTCAAAGCAGCATAGTGTGTTATAACCACTACTTAGCTAAATAATATCACAAATAAAACTTCTAAATAACGTGTATTGTTTTGTTGTTGTTTTTTCCCCCTTCAATTCAAGCAGTTGCAGAGAGTTGTTACTACTATGGCACTGAAATCTGGACCTTATTTTCAGTGGCTTCAGTGTTAGAAGTCTAAATCATTCATATAAAATTAGTATAGTCTTCAGGCTCGCTCGCTATTTGTGCTCAAGCACATCACTAGTTGGCGAGCGAGCGTAGCGAGCGAAACAGTATTAGGGGTGGATAATGCAAAATCGGGTATATGTTATATGTATATATGTATATATGTATGTATGTATGGATTGTACGTATGCCCTTTAAACGCGCGCGCAGGAAACTTTTTTCTTCAAAAAACACGGCTTTTTAGGCTTGACCCCAGTTTATTCTGAAACTACAGCATTAAGCAAGCCTTACTTTATACTTAAGCTCCAAAGTGTGAGAAAATTCCTTCGAAAATGCTTGCTTTTCAAGAAACAAAAAGTTGATTCGACCGGTTACTATGACATTGAAAACCCTTTACCAGATTTAAATTCAAAAACTTCGCCTTTTTTCCGGATAAGTGCGGCTTGTTAGTTGTCAAGAGCCACCTGTAGTCAGTACTAAGAGAGCTATCACTACTTCTGAAAAGCGTATGTAAGCACATAAAGTATTAAAGCTAAGGAAGCTACTACTACTCCGGGGATGCTGAGTAAGTACGTAATTCCATATTTGTTAGCTAAATAAGCAAAAATAACTCTGGCCTTTTTTTTTTATAGCTAAGAGCTTGTTGTCAACAGTGACTGGTAAATTCAAATAGTCAGAATGACTCAAATTTGGTACTACAAAATTACCACTGCTCAAGAAAATGAGATAAAGTAATTTTGTATTTGTGTGCTAAAATTGATTGTCTTTTGTTTTTGTAGGTGAGAGCTTGTCAAGAATTCAAGGTAATTCAGATGGTCAAAGTAACTTCAATTTGATACTACAGAAGTTATCAATACTCAAGAATGATGTAAGTAGTAATTCCATATTTGTTGGCTAAAATTACAAATAATAACACTGGTTTATTTTTTATCGTAGCTGAGAGCTTGTTGCAAGAGTTACTGGTGATTGAGATTATCAGAATGGTTGATGTTTGATACTACAAAAGTTACCATTAATAAGATAAGAGAGTGATTTTGTATTTGTTTGCTGAAATCAAATGTCATATAACTGCTATTATAGTGTTTGCATGAAGTAAGCTAAAAATAGTAACATTTTATGTTACCTAACTATCAGGCTCGCTCGCCATTTGTGCTCAAGCACACCACTAGTATGTATATATGTATACATGTATGTATGTATGGATTGTACGTATGCCCTTTAAACGCTCGCGCATGGAACTTTTTTCTTCAAAAAACACGGCTTTTTAGGCTTGACCCCAGTTTATTCTGAAGCTACAGCATTAAGCAAGCCTTACTTTATACTTAAGCTCCAAAGTGTGAGAAAATTCCTGCGAAAATGCTTGCTTTTCAAGAAACAAAAAGTTGATCCGACCGGTTACTATGGCGTTGAAGACCCTTTACCAGATTTATATTCACAACTACGCCTTTTTTCTGGCAAGTGCGGCTTGTTAGTTGTCAAGAGCCACCTGCAGTCAGTACTAAGAGAGCTGTCACTACTTTTCTGAAAAGCTTATGTAAGCACGATTAATGCTAAGGAAGCTACTACTACTCCGGGATGCTGAGGTAAGTACGTAATTCCATATTTGTTAGCTAAATATGCAAAAATAACTCTGGTCTTTCTTTTTTATAGCTAAGAGCTTGTTGTCAACAGTGACTGGTATATTCAAATAGTCAGAATGACTCAAATTTGGTACTACAAAAGTTACCACTGCTCAAGAAGATGAGGTAAGAAAAGTAATTTTGTATTTGTGTGTGATAAAATTGATTGCCTTTTGTTTTTGTAGGTGAGAGCTTGTTGTCAAGAATTCAAGGTAATTCAGATGGTCAAATTAACTTCAATTTGATACTACAGAAGTTATCAATACTCAAGAATGATGTAAGTAGTAATTCCACATTTGTTGTCTAAAATTACACATAATAACACTGGTTTATTCTTTATCGTAGCTGAGAGCTTGTTCAAGAGTTACTGGTGATTGAGATTATCAGAATGGTTGATGTTTGATACTACAAAAGTTACCAGGTAAGAGAGTGATTTTGTATTTGTTTGCTGAAATCAAATGTCATAACTGCTATTATAGTGTTTGCATGAAGTGAGCTAAAAATAGTAACATTTTTAAGTTAACTAAGTATCAGGCTCGCTCGCCATTTGTGCTCAAGCACACCACTAGTATATATATATATATACGTGACAGTACTTGGGATAAGGGACCAATTACGTAAAATCAAAAATGTATACAGTAGAGCCCAAACACCGACAACAAAATATTTTTGGGGTTTTTTCTTTTTATTGACCCATTGCTATCTCCTACCCTTTAGCTACACTGACACCAAATTTCAGTGGCTGAAACCGTTGTTAAAGGTCTGAGCGCCCCGTTTAAACACAGTCACCTTTTACTCTCTATTTTAGCCTACCGTGCCAAAACGGAAATTCAACCCCCCCCTTAGCAACAAATTACCCCTACCTCGGATAATCGCGGGTAAATTCTTATAAGTTTTTGTTATATAGCATTGCAGCAACAGAATAGAAATAATGAATGTGAATAATCAATCTATATAGATTGATGTTGCTAATTACGGAGTCTTGTAGTTGGAGTTTGCAGACCTGGAGACTCCTGGGACTATTTTTGAGAAGACACTAGAAGAATCAGCAAGTATCTGACTGGGCAAAGGTTTCAGTGATGATGAGGACTTCTGTCACACTGCAACAAGAGAAGGCAACACATTTTGAAAGTCCATCGTTTTTGTTCATTGATTTAAAGAGATTCCTATTGTTCATTTGTTCCAAAACAGGCAACAAGCTGGCTGCAAGACGAATATAATCCTAAACTTAGCTAGCCAGTGAACTAACAAACCAAGCTAGTTGATCATTTCTAAAAGAGTGACTGTATTATAGTTACCATGACTTCCTGTAACTATCAAACTGTTGGAAACAGAAGGAAAAAAAGAAGAAGCACAAAACGGCCTGCAAAATTATGTCTATACGCATCTAGTGCTATTTAAAGTCATACCTGTCTAGTACTCTTACACAGTGTAGGGTCTAAACTGAGTAAGGCCTTCCCCATCACTGAAGTAAGCAGTTCCAACTATAACAACTTACTGCCCTTCAGTTGATCGCCACCATTCCAAGCATAAGTAACAGTCTTACGTAACCCGTAACGCGGACTTCTGGTTAGATTATGGAATTCAACGTTAACTCTGAGAGTAATTCAATAAGAAGTTTTAATCGCAGTTTTCTCGAAATAACTGTGCTCAAGTTGATCAGATTGCCGCTCGTATATTTAGTGAACCAAGCAGCGCTTACCTATAAACGTGGTATCAAAATACTCGATAAGAAGTGCTCTACACAATGGTAGGACTAACTCATTATTTATTTTTTTACCGTGCGTATGTCATTTTGTACTTTGACACTCCGTATTTTTGTGTTCGCTCCGCGTTCGACCCCGTCCCAAACTTCACTAAACAGAATCCTCCGGTTTAGCGACCATTACCCGTATCACCTTAGAATTTGAATTGTTTACCTCTTTGAATTGCTTTGGGGTGCAGTTAAAACTCTAAGACTTATGGGAGTTTTATTTCTATTCAAGTTAGTCGCTATTTGTCACAGTTATCTAAAATTCATTGTCCACTCCATTTTACCCGTTTAAGTTGTGTCTGATTTCTAGCCTAATCTTAAGTCTTACATAGGAGAAGATACTAATTAATTTTCTGGCTGGTGTGAGTTATCTTGGTTAATTCCCTAATTATCATAGTTAACCCTACGATGACTTACAAAATACGTACATTATCCAGTTTAGCTAGATAAGAGATAGTATTTAGATAATACAAGGGAGTCCACCAGAAGTAGTTTTTATTGATATTATGATAATCAGTGTAGTTTTGGATTAGAGATTCCAGACAATTATTAATTTTGGTTAAGTGGTAACACAATTGAAAATCGGGGAATTTTTTTTTGTTTATGTATTATTATGTTTGGACTTACTAAGGCATTTATGTACTTTGACCCTCGCGTTTTTGTGTTAGTTCTGTGATCGATTCCGTCCCAAACTTCACTAAACAGAATCCTCTGTTTATTGATCAGTACCCGTATCACCCTAGAAATTGAATTGTTTACCGTTTTGAATTCTTTTACGGGTGCAGTTAAAACGTGAAAACTTGCGGGACTTCCATTTCTATTCGAGTTAGCGGTGGTGGTAAGTCAATGCGCTCTTTGTCAAGGTTATAAGCCTACGCAACAGTATTTACTTGAAAATGCATTGTCCACCAGATTAACCGCGTAGGTAAGTCTCGTGTATGTGTATGTCCAGTTGTGTCAAAGCTTTGTGCTTTACAGCCACTACTTAGCTAAAGAATATCACAAAGAAAACGTTTAAATAACGTGTACTGTTTTGTTGTTGTTTTCCCCTTACAATTCAAACAGTTACAGCGAGTTGTTACTATGACACTGAAATTCCTTTACCGTGTATGGTAGTTTAAAAACTCGACCTTATTTTCAGTTGATTCAGTGTTAAAAGTCAAAATAATTCATATAAAAATAGTATAGTTTTTAGGCTCGCTCGCCATTTGGGCTCAAGCACATCACTAGTATTCCAAATAAGGAAAGATCTTAGTTTAGTAATTGTGTTCCTAAGTTCCATGATGACTTAATATTTGTAATATAATTATAGTGTAAACATTTATCTAGCTACCAAGTTTTGCTATCAATTGACTAAGTTTGTGTTGCTTACTAGCTAGCTACTTCTTCCCACCCCCCCCCCCCCCCCCCCCAAAAAAAAAAAAAACAAACAAAAAAACAACAACAAAAATGCAAAAAAAATTAATAAAACTTAAAATATCTATGATATCTTTAGAATGAAAGTAAGTAGCTACTGTATTTTTATATAGCTGGTTTAGAAAATGCTTGGCTAATTCTTATCCTCACTAAATAATTGGGTCAGGGTGAAATGGTTACAATAAATATTGCTTAACTCTCTTCATTCTCTCCACTGGTAGTCTTAGTTTTAGCTAACCGAATTTGTTGTAATCTATAGTAAGTAGATAATTTTTAGTCTTTTCATGCTATTATGCTATTTACGGCTTAGTCTTAGTTTTATCTTACCTGTGAAATACCCCTAAAGTAAGGATTTTAGTTCTTTAGGTAACTACAACTAGTTAAAACAAAAAACAAAACCAAAAAACATCAGAATATAACTATATGATAGTTCATGTCAAGAAAAATTTGAAGTATAGTAGACATTACCAGATAGCATAGCTACACATAGTTCAATGAATAGTAAATATAGTAACAAGTTTATAATTATATAATTACATAATGTGAAGCATAATAGCATAGTATAAGATTAGAGTGTAATAACTGCTAAGATAGAAGTCAAAATATGTCCTGGATTTAGTTTCAGTTGCTAGCTATCTTGCCACTACAAAGTTTAAAGTTTTGTAGTAGCTACACATATGGAGAGCTATAATTGTCATTAGTTGATAGTTGCTGTATAGATAGTCAATCTAAGTAAATAAGTAGAGAAGAAGTGAAAATAATTTGTTGACAAAGCAAGTAGAGGTGCATATGAAACGTCCACCGACTTTCTTACATCCTACGACGTTCGTACATCCTCCGACGTTCATACCGCGTTTCAACGCAATGACCAGTTACAAAGGACCACTGTAAGAATTCATTACACCAGGCTGTAATCGAGCTTAATTTAGAAAAGACCCGTGTAAGATAGAAAGAACCATTTTAAGTTAGGACCCTTGCAAGTTAGAAGGGACCCCTGTAAGCCGTTACATGGGACCAACATAAGTTTCATCGGCGAAATAACTTACATAGGGTCCGTACTAGTGGTGTGCTTGAGAACAAATGGCGAGCGAGCCTGATATAGTAGTTAGGTAACATAAAAATAAGTATTGTTACTATGTTTTAGTTCAGTTCATGTTAACTTCTGTAGTATCAAACATCTGCCACTCTGATAATCTCAATTACCAGTAACTCTTGAACAAGCTCTCAGCTATGATAAAAAAAAATAAACCAATGTTATTATTTGTAATTTTAGCCAACAAGGAAGTATCAAATCTGAACTACCTCGAATTCTTGACAACAAGCTCTCAGCTACAAAACAAAACGACAATCAATTTTAGCACACAAATACAAAATTACTTTCTTACCTCATTTTTTCTTAAGCAGTAGAAACTTTTGTAGTACCAAATTTGAGCCAAAGCTTTTTAGTTGCATAAAAGAAAGGTCAGAGCATTTTTGCATATATAGCTAACAAATATGGAATTACAGTATTTACCTAAGCTTCCCTCGAGTAGTAGTAGCTTCCTTATCTTTAATACTACGGCATTCTGACTACCAATGGCTCTTGACAACCAACAATCGGCACTTCATATCCTCCTAAAACGGCGAAGTTTTGAAATTAAATCGGGAAAAGTGTCTTCAATGACATAATAACCGGTGTCGAATCAACTTTTTGTTTCTTGAAAAGAAAGCGTTTTAGCAAGAATTTTCTCACACTTCTGCACTAAAGTATAAAGTAAGTCTTGCTTAATACTGTAGTTTCAGAATAAACTGGGGTCAAGCCTAAAAAGGCGGGGTTTTTTTTAGGGCAAACGTATCATCCATCCATACATACATACATATAACATATACCCGATTTTGCATTATCCACCTCTTCTAATATACTGTCTAGCTCGCTACGCTCGCTGCCAACAAACATCCCCGATTTTCAATTGTGTTACCCCTGTGTGGAAAGACCGGTTTACACGAAGTCCAGGCATGCGCGCTCGCTGTGCGCGAGTGTTCGCGAATTTAGTCTAGTCCGTGGGACCTGTCTGTGTTAGTCAGACACCGTACGCTGAGTGTATTTAAACCGGCGTGCACGCGTGAACTGCAGCAGTTTGGAATTCAGTTTGGCTGTCATGAGGCTCAGTTACGTTCTAAGCTACCTCGTCCTATCGGTTAACTCTCCCACAGGTGAGGGTTCCCTCTAGTGTTTTCCACCTCTCTATTTAGCTAGTCAGCTACTTTTTTAGGTCATGCTGCTTTAATTAATAGCTAGCCAGTCCCTTGTTATGTTGTTTCGTAGCACTAGCTAACTATAACTATAAGTAATGCAGTATTGCTAGTTTACGTTAAGTAAAGTTAACTTTGAGTGAACAAAGATTAGTAGCAGCTAAATTCTAATTGTTATAATAATATAGCTAGCTAGTATCATTATGCAGTCTTGCTGGTAAACAGTGTGGAAAGGTTAAAGTAAGATACGTATGTAACTTGAAATTCACTGAAGTTTATAAATTACAGCTTTATCAGCACCATGCTATGGCTTGGTGAGCCCGGACAGTCCATCTACTGTGGCCCGCGTGGTGGACTCGCTCAGTTCAGCAGAGTTTGTGTGCAATATCACATGTGATGGAGGACTGCAAGCCATTACTTGGACTCTCTCCAACTTCAATGGAACCGACGGTGAGATATTCTTGCGGAGTGCAGTTTTTTCGTTCCTCTCCATCGATGGCGTCATACGACCAGGCGGCTTAGGCACTTATAGGAACCGACTCACTATTCATACTTTCCCTGAGGCGTTAAACGGCTCCGTGCTGACGTGCATAAATTCTGGGAACACTCATGGACGCTACAACTTGAGAATTTATAGTGAGTCATAGCGTTTGGGTGGCATTATAGTCATTAATATGTATCTAACACAATGAATTTATACAAATACAAAAAAATAATAATAAAACTTAAAATATCTATGAAATCTTTAGAATATAAGTAAGTAGCTACTGTATTTTTATATAGCTGGTTTAGAAAATGCTTGGCTAATCCATATCCTCACTAAATAATTGCTTCAGGGTGAAATGGTTACAATAAAAATTGTTTAACTTTCTTCATTCACTCCACTGGTAGGTAGTCTTAGTTTTAGCTAACCGAATTTGTTGTAATCTGTGGGAATTAGCTAATTTTTAGTCTTTTCATGCTATTTACAGCTTAGTCTTAGTTTTTTCTTACAAGTGAAATACCGCTAAAGTAAGGATTTAGTTTTATCTTTAGGTAACTACAACTAGTTAAAACAAAAAAACAAATCAGAATAACTACATGATAGTTTATGTCAATGAATTTATCCCTCTCCTCCTCTTCTTAAAAAGAAGTAATATTTTTTACAAGGATAAATTCGGAATAGTTGAATTCACTGAGACCAATGCTGCATCAAGTACTAGCTTGTGAAGTAGAGTAGTGTAATTGTTATATATAGCAAAATCAAGCTAAGTTTTTGAGTTTTAATTGCACCTGCAAAACAATTCAAAGCGGTAAATAATTCAATTTCTAAGGTGATACGGATAATGGTAGCTAATCCGGAGGATTCTGTTTAGTGAAGTTTGGGACGGGGTCGAACGCGGAGGAACACAAAAATATGAAGGGTCAAAGTACAAAATGACATACGTACGTCCAAACATAATATATATATATATACTACTAGTGGTGCGCTTGAGCACAAATGGCGAGGGAGCCTGATAGTTAGGTAAAATAAAAGGTCACTATTATTAGCTTAGATCATGCAAACACTATAATAGCAGTTATGACATTTGATTTTCAGCAAACAAATACAAAATTACTCTCTTGATTAATGGTAACTTTTGTAGTATCAAACATCAACCATTCTGATAATCTCAATCACCAAAAACTCTTGAACAAGCTCTCAGCTACGATAAAAAATAAACCAGTGTTATTATTTGTAATTTTAGCCAACAATTACTGAGTTACTACTTACCTCAATTTCTTGAGTATTGATAACTTCTGTAATATCAAATTTAATTACTTTGACAGCATCTAATGTTGACATAATATTTGTGTGAAAAGTGAGTAAATCCTCCATTGGTGGCATCTATTGCTAGGCACTTGGTTACTTCTGAAGAGACTTTCTTATGCCAACGTTTCTGCTTGAGATGCCAGTTTGACTTAAAGCATAATGCTGGGTAAATCACAATAATGAATATAAGTACAACATGCTACAACAAATATAAATGAGTGAACTAACCAAACTAAGGAAAAGAAAAAGTTCTTGCATTATTACTGTTCCCGCTGACTGAGATTATCAGAAAGGTTGATGTATTTGATACTACAAAAGTTACCATTAATCAGGTAAGAGAGTGATTTTTTATTTGTCTGCTGAAGTAATATTGCTAGCTAAATATGCAAATTAACTCTGGCCTTACTTTTTTGTCGCTAAGAGCTTGTTGTCAACCGTGACTGGTATATTCAAATAGTCAGAATGGCTCAAATTTGGTACTACAAAAGTTACCACTGCTCAAGAAAATGAGGTAAGAAAGTAATTTTGTATTTGTGTGCTAAGTTCAACCCAGTCCCAAACTTCAATAAACAGAATCCTCCGGTTTAGCGACCATTACCTGTATCACCTTAGAAATTGAATTGTTTACCGCTTTGAATTATTTTGTGGGTGCAGTTAAAACGCAAAAACCTATGGGAGCTCCATTTCTATTTGAGTTAAGGGTGCACTACCACCGGAACTTGTGGTCATTAAGCGATTCAATACAATACCACAGAACCGCCCGTAACTCGATCCTAAATTGGTCCACGCGAACTGCCTATTCATGCGCAACTCATACGCGTATCAATTAACTTTGCCGCCAAAACTTTGTCAATTTACCACAAAAGCTATATTACCCACGAGCCCACCAGCTACCGCTAGTGATTGCTTTAGGGAAGCCATAATGGGTAGAAGTAACAAAAGGAAGCAGCAATTAACTGCAGCCAGGTCAAAAAGGTTTTGTGAAAGTAAGTAGTTTGTGGTGTTTTTTTTTTATTAAACATACCTGAAACAAAAACACTCAATTATAGCTCCACACCAGGGCAGGAGCCACACAGTTGATCAGGTTAGAAATAATAATAATAAAAAAAAGGATTAATTTTACAATGCAACATGAATCTAAGGCTGAGGTGGATGAAATCAACATGGAGAGCCAGGGAGCTGCCTCTGTTTTAGAAGCAGAGAGTGACAGGGTTATCTTCTATCCTGGACTTGCGTCCTCTCCTTCAGAAGGCCAGGAAGCTATGTCGTCTTCTCCAATGAGCCAGGAAACTGTATCCTTTCCTCTGGAGAGCCAGGGAGCTGGAGTTGTGAATTTTAGTCCTGAGAGTCAGACAGCTGAATCTGAGGTTAGAATTCCTATATTGACAAACACATGAAAGTATTATTTCATATTTAAAAACAAAACAAAAAAACTTGGTTGATTTTGACGCTATATCTGTTGTGAAGCCATATTATGGTCTAAAGTGTTATTAGTAAATAGTATTGAAAAAAGTCTAAACCACTTCTACACCTGTAATTAACCAACAACAGTCCAGCGAGCTATTATATGTTAAATACTATGCTGATATAGTTCTCAATACATCTACTACTTGCACGCTGCAATTAATTATAATGGTGTATAGGTAATGCCCACTGAAGCACATACCTCCGTCATCCAAGAGGTACAGACTTTTGCCAAGGATGCAGGGTTCACCACAGAATTGGTCCACTCAGTTTCGGAGATAATATCTGCCGAAAGCAGTTCTTGGTGTGCTTCTGACTCGCTGCACATTCATGAGTCTAAGTGTTCATGGCGCAAACACTATCCAGTACTATCATTCATGGTATCTGGTCACCTGCACTGTGAGTACGACAGGCTGAGTAGTCTCCTTGGTTTGCCACCATGCTGTGAGTCGCAGTGGAGCAGAATCACCAAGAAGCTGGAGGAATCCGTCACAGACTTGGCAGAGTGGTCCTGTGGTCAGGTAAGACGTGAAATTGTGAATCGCGGAGACAGCAAGAAGTGGATGGCCTCTTTTGATGGTTTTTACCTGACCCGGGGCCACTACTCCAACAACTCTTCTGCCACACTGCACGACTACACCTCAGGGAAGGTGGCGTGGTTTGCGCATCGCACCAAACGTGGTTCAGGCCATAACTGGTGTGGGACTTCCGCGGGTGCAGAGACAGATATGCTTGATGATCTTCTTGGTAAAGCCAAGGACGCTGGATTCGTGATAGGCGAAATGGTGTGTGATAAGGATACGTCATCCAATGCAGTCTTCTGTCGGCATTTTCCTGAAGGAATGGTGACGTACTGTTCCAACCACACCACCAAGAACTTCCACAAGGCTCTGGAAAAAGTGAAGAGACACAACTGTGAGGTAAATGATAAAAATAATTGTACTGAATTGTAAATAAAACGTTGAACGAAGAATAAATCATGAATTAAGCAGCAGTTCTATATTGCACCCCCCCCCCCCCCATTTTTTTTACTTGTTCAAATAATTTTTGTACTCATTAAAATCATTTAATTTAAAATGTAGTGCAAGGCAGACAAGTTCCGCTGTAAACGGATGTCAGATGACTTACTGACTCATTGCAAGGCTGCTCTGAGTAATGTCATTGCATCTGACGCAGTGCAGCAGTCGGACAATCCGTTTCAGGAATTCACAGATGGCATTCGGAACTTCGTTCCTCACTATTGTAGAAATAGTCATAATTCTTCTTGGTGCCATCATCCTAAGGTAACACAATAATCAGCTGATCAAATGTAGATGCACTATTCTTATTCAAACATTTTCCAGCTTTATTAATGCATAATAAAAAAAATAATTTTGTATTCTTTAGGTGAACTCTGATGGATCTCCCTACAAAACCAATCATGGATTCACTTGTAGGTCCCAGGTGGCTGCATTCACCAGCCTCATTGAGGAAATGGCCACACACCCCCAGGACTATGTGTCAGACCATGGTCGTCTTACTACTAACGCAGTGGAAGGCTTCCATGGTCTGGCACTGATGTACAGGGGGAAGCGCACTGACCTCTGGCACACACACTATGTGTGCAAGACAAACATGGCCATATGCCACAAGGTACAATATGCCATAAATACCATATGCAGGTTGCTGGGGTTTTAGTGGTATTCCCTAATGTTTTTATGTCTACACTTATTTTCATAGCTGTGCAAATGTTTATAATTAAATCTTATTGCTATAACAGAATCTGGGACCTATTTGGAAGGTATTCTGCTTCCACAAAATGGGAGTAGACATGCCACTAGATGCTGTTGCTTCCATTGTAAAGGAGCAGCAGCAATGGGAGAAGCGCCAGCAAAAGAAGTCCAGCAGTGATAGTATTCACAAGAGGTACCATTCATTTAATTAATATCTATCAGTTTCATCAAAGCAGTTAATTATTTATGCATACCTAATTTAATGGTACTATCCATGCTTGTGATGTATTGCAAATGTGTGGCATACACTGACATAGCTATGTTACATAAAATTGCAGGAACTTACAGAAGAAGGCAAAAAAAGCTCGTTATGAGCAAGAGAAATTGTATATGGAGCGACTGGCGGGAGCTGGGTGCACAGTGGGCGAGTATGTGGGTGACGGGCAGGGAGAGACAGGATCACTCGCGGCTCATTCACATGTGGAAGAATTAGATGAGGTAGGAGACAGTGGTGACGAGCAAAGCACAGATGATGACATGGAAGACCAACAACCTCTTCTTATTCTGTTTGACTGCGAAACTACAGGTTTCAGTATCTATAATGACCACATTATAGATATTGCTGCCAAAGTCATAGCATCTCCTGTTCCTGTTAGTCATCCGTCATTTTCGAGTCTTGTGAGAACAGCAAAGAATATCCCTGGGCCTGGTAAAATTATAAAAGAATAATAAATACAACAATATATATGCTTTATATGCTTGAATAATATATTTTGTGTAGTCGCAAAGCTGACAGGAATCACACAGACCATGTTACGGCCGGAGAGGGTATTATCCGAGGTTCTACCACAGTTTGTAGAGTGGCTAACTTCTACTGTGACACACATTAGTGATACTACCAGTACCATACACTATCCTGGTATGTTAAAAATATAGCCTCTGTTTACCTTGATAGTTAAGTACACTGCCACTGTAGTTTTAGTTGCCCACAACGGTTTCGCCTTTGATTTTCCGATCCTGATGGCTCAAGTGGAGAATCGTAACATGTCTCTCTCCTTCTTCACGTCCAACTCCATTCACTTCAGTGATTCATTGCCCCTTCTGCGTTCTGTATGTACAAAATATGTGTAAAAAAAAATTAAATTAATTATTCCCTTGTAGATGAAGAAAAATGGTGACACAGCTCTCCAAGGACTTAAATCACTAGGATTAGAGAAGCTCCACGAGAGTATTGTGGGAACAGGAATACAAGGCAGGAAATAATGCTATATATATTTTTTTCTTTTTAATTTACAGCTCACTAAATATGTTAGGTGCTCACAGGGCATTACCTGATGTGCTTGCTATGGAAGCGGTTTTGACTCATCCTTCTCTGGTCAAGTGTCTGTCAAACCTAACCATCCGTTCTCCAGGCAAGCAGATCTCTCTGTGGCTTGAACAGAAGAGGGCACACTCTAGATCTACTGCTCTCATTAAGTCTTTGGGGAAGAAATCTGTCACCTCTGCACAGGCTAAGCGTCTGGACTCCTTAGGACTTGGGGTACACGAGCTTGTTGAACTTCGTCGTAGTCATTCCGACGAAGGCTTTCTCCAATGCCTGAAAGATAAAGAAGTACGAAGTCAAGCTTTGAGAAATAAGCTTCTAAAGGCACTCGAGCATTTGCAGTAACTCCATCCTTCACGTACCTTCTTCTCCCAACTTCACCGCACCAACTGGGCAGTTGCAGAGCTCCATCCATCGCGTATCTTCTACTCCCAACTTCACCGCCTCGGTAGCAGTTCCTCCACCAGCTTCGAATTCCAGTGCGCCTTCGTTTTAGCACCCAGAGTATTCACCGCGGAGTCTCCCACTCGGGCTCCCCTGGCTCTCCTCCGTTGTTATTATTGTTTACAAAACCGGCTCTTTTTAGAGCCACCAAATTGCGGGAGATTTCACTTTACCAACAATTTGCGCGCATACGGGTAACTGGAGTAAGAGGGCGGGGTTGAAGAATGAAATTGTTACGGACTAATAGTTAGCTTTGGTATCTAAAAATGGAAATTCTGAAGAACTGGTTTATTATAAGAAGGTAAGATTTTGCACACGTGGAACACACCCTATATAGGACAACATTACAACGAGTTTTTTCTTTTTAATAATACGAAATAAAAATAAAATAAGGATTTTTTTTTTTTAATATGATATTCAAAATATGGCGTTGTAATTCTGTGGGGAAGCATACGGGCTACCGCGGAAAAAAAAATCGCCGCCGTAGCTCCTACCTTCACCTCAGAATTTCGGAAAGTATCACCAGGTATCCACCGCTGTTTCTCCGTCTCTGATTGGTCTTTGTTCTTCAAACTTGGCTTTATAGAGTTGTCTGTTAGTGTCCCTTCCAACTACAACAATAAAGTAAGCTCAAGTTATACAGGAAAAGAAATATGGATGCACAGCATAACCCGTATATCTGCGGTTTCACGGTGCGGTTTCAGGTGGTAGTGCACCCTTAATGGCGGTGGTACGTTAATACACTATTTGTCACAGTTATAAGCCCTACTCCACAGCATTTACTTGTAAATTCATTGTCCACTAGACAAACCACGAAGGTAAGTCTTGCATAGGTATGTTCAGTTGTGTGAAAGTATTGTGCGTTACAACTACCATTAAGAATGTCACAAAGAAAACTTTAGATAACGTGACTTGATATTATAGTTGCTTCTTTTTCAATTCAAACAGTTGCGGGGAGCGGTTACTATGGCATCGAAACCCCTTTACCGCATACGTAATTTAAAAACTAGACTTTATTTTAGTAAGGCCACAGCAGGAAAATTTCCTGTTTCTCATCCACCTCCCTCATACAATTTCACCCCAACATCAACCCAAAAACACAATACAAATTATATGGCATTTTTCGCATTGATTTGTTATTTTTTTGACTTAGAAAAACACAAAATCTCACTGATATAGACAAGAAAAGTGTGAAAAATAATGTTAATGAAATGGTATTTGTAGCATTGGTTTAGACAATAGTTACAGGTTAAATGCTTCTGTTGCAGTTCGCTTCTTCCCACCAAAACGAGGGCCTCTGGTTCGTTCCTTAATGCCAGTCTCATAACATTCACTGCATACTGGGTGAATGGTTTGATAGTTCTTCTTCATATAGCATCCGAAATACTTCGTAAATTATCATATGAACCACAGTGATAGCAGCAAGGAGTATTCTTCAATCTGGAAGCATAGTAGTGAGGACTAATGTTGTCACTACAGCCATCAAGTATCTCATGGGCACAGAGTAAATTAATGTCTTCATCTGCTTCTGGAAAAATTGAGCCACCACAGCAAACCAAAAATTTTCCTTGTAAATTGCCAGCTTGTTAAATTCATCCTTGGTTAGTTTCCTTTTAGAATAAACACACCTAGGCTTCAGACATTCTCCACACACAAGCACATCACAGACAGTTTCTGCTGTCATACGAAAAGACTTGGATACTTTGGCTGTTGAATTTGTTGGTGTTGATTTCCGTGAAGCAAGTGATGGCCTATCCTTTTCACTGGTACACTTTCCCCAAGAACTTTCAAATTCATTGTATGAGTTGCTTGCTGGTTTCCTTTCTGGATCAGGAAAGAAATTCAATTTGTCAAACACATCACAGGGAAGTCTTGGGGGCTTACACATCTTGCATCCTGTGACACCACACTTCTTTATGCAAAAAAAGTAGTGGCGCTGTACACAGCAGTGTGATAAAAATGCTTGTAGCTGTGTACGTGCTTTCAAATGCTCCTTTCTGGTATCAGTAGCCAATACAGTGGAGTCCACTTCATGAATACACTGCCACAGATCATCAATTTCCTGTGAAGTACAAGGAGACTGGGTCTGAACTAGCTCATCTTTGAGCTTGAGTCTGTTAATTACTTCCATCAGCAAGCAAATTGCTGGCTGAACATAATCTTTAAAGGCTTCTTCAAATCCTGGTTGTCTTGCAGCAGCTGTACGAATGTCTTTCATTGAGTTGCATCCATGAATAACTTTTTCAAAGTTGTCTGGCATTTTCTGTCTCATCACTCCTACAGCTTGCAAGCCAATATTCAGCAGTGACATCACTCTTTCGACAGGATTTCTATAGCTATTTTGAGGAGCTGTGCGAGCTGCAACAAGCATATCGAGGTCTAGGTCAATAAAGAGGGAGATAAGTGAAATTTGTACTGAAAAATATGTATTTCGATGGTCTGGACCTCCATCAGTACACAAACACAAGATGGGCTTAACCTGATCCAAAGCAACTGTAAGTAGCTTCTTTAATTCAGCTGAGTGACGCTTGGGATTGGAAGGTTGAAAAATAGCATCCTTCATAGTGACATATACCTTTCCTCTGTAGAAAGACTCACTAATATATTTGGGTATGTCACATACCAGTGCAACTGAAGGAGTGAACTTGGTTTTGGTAAAGTCATGGTCTCCAACCATGAACTTGGAATTCATGCCAACAAGAACTTCTTTACCACGATCAACAGCAGCTACTGGAAAATCTGGCTCTCCAATCTTGATATTGTGCTTGTCATCAAGACAAACCATTGCTGAATGATCACGAAACATGATTGCGAAGTGTTTCAAATACTTGAGGGTGGCCGCACATAGCAACGCGCACTGCCTGTAGATCCGGACATTAATTTATTCCCCGCCAATACCCCACCATTCGATAATACGCGAGCAGAAACAATCGCGCATTAGTAGCAGAAGTATACTTTGCGAAGTTGTGGTGTTTTAGTTTAGCTTCTTGTTGTCTCATATTCGTTTACAGCAACTCTCCATACGTCGTCTGAGCTCACGGGCAAGGTGCACCAGGCTTCCTCTCCTCCAGTAGCCGTTCTCCGGACTCTGCGCACCTGAACTCAAGCGGATGGATCCACCTACCAGGCTCTATTTCTGCGGAGCGAAGACTTCCCAAGCTGCGCAGATCTAATACCTTCACCTCTGGCTATCTCCAATAAACTGCTCTCTCTTCTGACTTTCTTGTTATTGTTGTATTGATGTTTGTTTACTCTTGATATAGGCGGGCTCTTTTTAGAACCAATACAAACTAATTGAAAAAAAAATTGCTCGCGTACTCGTAGTACGAGATATGGGGGTGGGGCTATTTCTTAAGAATTGCGAGTGGAATAGAAGTATCCAATTTTGAATCAGTTTTTCTTGGAATCAAATAATGAGAACCACTATATTTTTTGCACACGTGTAGAACACAAAAAAAAGAAGGGCACCACAATTTGAATTTTTCAAAATCTTATAAAAGGAAAAAAATGTAAATAAATCATAAAGTAATATTGAAATGGCAAAAAACTCGTTGTCTTGCCCTAGAGTATCGTCTTGGCTAGCGGCGTACACAATTCTGGAGCTCCAACTTGCCGCACCGCTCCAAAAAGTTGTTTCAAAGTTTTACATCGGGGCCATGATATTTCCTTCAGATTCACTCCAAAGTCGGTGTGCAGTATCTTCGGCAGGTACTTTATCCTTCTAGTGTAGTAGAGTAGCCCTGCAAATAAAGAAAGTAGCAGAATCGTGCTTAGCAACCAACCGGTAAAAATTGCGTAGGCGGTGTGCGGCCACCCTTAAAGATGGCAGCACAATAGTGAGAATCTATATGATCTGCATGTAGTTGGCGAGACTGGATCATGAATTTGATTGCAAGCCTTCCTGTCATACTAGAACAGCTTCTTCGAAATGGATTTCTTGGCCAAAATTGTGCACGTATCCATTCTAACGAGGGTACATCAATTTCAGAATTCCTTGCAACAATTTGATCTCGTAGATCTCTCACAGAGAAAGCAAACGCTAAATGACAGGTTGTGCCATGTCTACGGGAGTCAACTGCAGCAAGCGATTTTTCATTGATCAGTGCTATAACTTCAGCCCAAAATTGTTCATATTTTTCTCTTCTACCAGGGTTGATATCACGGAGATCATACACCACTTCAGGATCTTGGGAATCAAGCATAAATTTCAATATTTGTTGAAAATGTTGTTCTACTGAAGTGGTAGAAACATCACCAGTAAGGAACTGGTACAGTTCCATCATTACTGCAGGTTTTGCTTTCAGCACAAGCCCAAAGCGTTGACAGAACTGTCTCCGCATCTCCCTGGAATGGTACTGATTGATATTCAGCTGAATTGAAGAAACTATCTCCTGGCTCTTGTTCAGATCATACTGTTGAGGATCACATGGAACTCGCCATGCATACCACAGAGACCCTAAGTGGTTGCCATGGTGGTATATTATGTAGATTTCAATTTTAAATGGCAATGAAATTTCATGTAAGTAGACGTAGCGAAGACGTGAGTTCACTGGAGAATAATCATTCAGGAATACTGGACTTCCATAGTTTCCTGACTGCAGTAGTTTTTATTCCAAAGCTTTATAGCGTTCAGCTATGCATGGCTTTCGAACTGTTGCTCCTACTACAAACTTGTGGTTACTTGATGTATTATTCAGAATAGAACGACAGGGAGAGAGAGAATGGTGATTTCTTTGCACTTCTGTAGCCCTCTCTTCTAGGTATGTGATATACTTGTTTCAATTTTTAGACAGAAGACGAAGGGAATCTGTAAATTCCTTCCACCGTGTAGTTTGGAGAGCAGGAAGCATCAATACACCACAAAATGAATCATTATTTTGGATGAGCACCTCCCTTTTGACTGGTGCTACACGGTGCTTGTGAGCTGCAGGGTTGTTATACATTTTGATCATCAAGCAATCAAAGTAGGATGGGACAAAATGGGGTATTCTATCATTGAGGGTCTTGTAGTGGGGCTGAAAATAGAATAATGCTTCTGACAAGGCTTTGACTACTTGTTTCCCTGTTGTCATCTCGGTTCCTGCTTCAAATCCCAAATTTTTGTTACCAAAAAAGTCAATAATGTCATCATGAAGATGATAGTCTCCACGTCCACTTTCATACCTTTCAGGAGTCAAAAATCTAGGAGGTAATCTAGGTTCTTTGGCTGAGGACATAAGGATTGTGAATGCATTCCGCTGGGTTGATGTATTGCATCCTTTCTCTACATTTTCTACAAAGTACCTAATAAACTGTCCATTCAGAGAACAGCACTCTACCACATTAAACCCCAGTTCTATTAGCACACTCTGGGCACAATCAATAGATTTAGATAAGGTGCACCTTGTTATTTTTGTACCTTCATCGATTTCAGGTAAATTCGTCCTGATGTCTTCAAAAATAGACACAAATATCTGTTCTTCCGAGCATAGAAACATTTTCCAAGGATAAATTCTATTGTTTCCTTGTAGGACTGACACAGTGACATACATGGCAGACTAGCTAGAGCCAGTAGGATTACAACAAAATGTATTAGGACCTGAGCGCTGAGTGAGAAGTCTACCGTGTGAAGTTCAGACTTGTTTATACAGCTGTGTTTTGTAATTTTAGCGCCCGCCCGCATAAATTTTTTATTACTTCCTGGATGAGAAACAGGAAATTTCTCTGCTGTGGCCTAACTTGAGTGTTAGTTGTTAAAATCAATCATTTAACAATAGTGTAGTTTAAGGCTCGCTCGCCATTTGTGCTCAAGCACACCACTAGTAACAACTCAGTTTCATGGTAGGTTAAATCACATTTTAATTAAGTCCAGAATCATAGTAGAATTCTCTTTGTGTTTGTTATTCTTCAGGTCCTCCTCCTCCTCTTCCTACTGATCTCACCATATCTAACTTTAGAAATGGCCAGCTTCAAGTAGTTTGGAATGTATCTTCCACACTCCCTGTAGAGTCTATATTTTCACTGACAGTTGTCAAGAACAACTCACATACTAGACAACAAAGTATTGTCACTTATTCAGGTCTGAGGAATACTACAGCTCTAATAAATGTGTCTCACTCCTTCTGTGATGTGTTCTACTTGTGGGTGAGGGCAACTAACAATGTTGGAGAGAGCAATAGGAGCCAAGTAACCATGTGGATACCTCCTTATCTGCCATCTTTCTTACCTTTGTCATTCACACACATGCTCTCTAGGACTGATAATAGACTGTATTTGTCAGTAGCTGTCCAGGTAATGCCAGTGAACATATAACATCACAATCACTCTAATTTACTCTGTTGAGCAGGTTCCTGAAATCTGTCCTGAGTATAATAAGGCCACATTTGAAGTGGTGCTGAAAAATACAACTGACACTTACAGAATGTGGAAGCAAAATGGACTACAGGAGGCCAGAGAGCAGATAGCTGCCGGCCAGGTCTATTTACTGCATGTCCAGTCTAATGGAGAACAACTAACACCACAACAAAAATTTGGTGAGAAGTTCATGCTTATAATATGGTAGGTTATTTGTGAATTTTAAAAATTGAATGAGGACAAGGCATAGCTCCTAATTTTTGAGTTACAAATTCTTTTAAAAAAATTATTATAAAATAGTTTAGTGGTTTGTCACTTCAGATGGCATGCGATTTTGAAAATTTTGCTGAGATTTCACAATTATTGGGGTCAATGATATAAGTCAGTCCCATTGAGATTTTTTGTCAAGTTAAAACTTGTTTTGCTATATTTTCAAGATTTTAAATATAATATTGATACAATTATACAATGTCACCCTCTCATGCAATTATCTAGCTTTTTCAATTTTGTAAGATAGATTTAGAGCTTTAATATTAGCAGCTTCATAATATCCAAAAAAAACTAATAATTTTACAGAAGCAGTTGCTACAATCGTTTGTCTGAGGTAACTTCAATAATCACTCAATCACTCTCAATTAAACCATCCCCCCAATAGGTCTATCACAATCAACCATTTTATGTCCATAAGGGTCAGTATGGCAGCAACAACATTATACCTTGATGGAATACAAAAAAAATTGTTTCTGGCTCCTAGAGTTTAATTCTTTGCAGCTAGAAAGGCTCCAATTTTTTTTAGCTCCTGACGTTTATACAAACAACATTTCTCTCTGTTAAGAAACTAGAACACCTCTTATCCACAATTATTTGATCCTGATTGCTTAGAAATATTAACAAATACAATCATTCTGGGGTGGACACTCATTGACTACTTTGAACATTGCCATTTATGTATATTTATTCCACCTTAGATATCTTACAATGATATCTTTAGGTACATGACCCTTGAAATAACTCATGATATTTCAAGCTGTTATTGCATGCTGCCTAGTAGTTATAGCAACCAGCCAAATTAGCCACTTATACCTGTTTTACAGCTATCTCTCTCAGGAGCAGCCTAGTCAACCAAGTTAGAGCACCTGCTAAAATATCAGCTGGGTGTGTGGGGAGCCCTTTGAACCAACTTTACCAGTGAGTGAGTTATCAGTCCCAGTACCAACTACAGTAGTGAAGATATCTAGTGCAGAATAAACTACTTATTTTGCACTCAGCAGAGAGATAGGTTAGATATTTTACTCGCAGGCTTTATTTTGACTCGCCTCTGGAAATCAATTAGCCTGCTTGTGAAATAATTCAACATATCACAGTCTGACTCATGTAATAAGTTCTATTAATTATGTATATATACCAAAGTCTAAATTGAGACTCTGTCAGTGAGAGTTTCGCTTCGCTCGCACTAGTTTTGCAACAAGGTGTACCATAGCTATAATCACCACTCAACACTAATTAACAACACTTTGCACACGCGCTAATTTGTACATGCAGTATAGTAGACTATTTTTAATAACAAGATTGCTAAGTAATATTAAAAGTTCACTTTTTTCAAAGAAAATGAAGCTGGCTGTCCTTTTGAAACTAACAGTATATGACCTTAGTGATATCCACCACTGGCAAGCTTCAGCATGGATAATACTACAGTGTTAAAAAATTCATTCACTCTGGAGTCCTATAAATGAAACGTATGTAACCTTTAAAACGAAACCGAAAGGTGAGGAAGTTCAAAGGTTTCAGAATTCAATTCAAGATGATACTAGAGATTATTAAAGTGATTAATGAAGAGGTGTGTGACTTGTGCAAGAAGTCAAAGTAGTATGAGGAGTTAAACGACAAGCTACAAAACATTTATTAAATACTTTTCTCACTCTATCATTATAAAACAACGGAAGTCCAAGATCAAATTTGTCAAAGACAGTGTCAAAGCATTTGACTTGATTATAATTGCACTACTTAAACTTTAAATTGTTACAGTATTTTTATTGAATATAATTGGTGCAATTATTCTGTTAAATCACTTGTCTAGTCATATTAAGTTGCGCTCACTTGTCTTTCAATCATAGTAAGTTACACTGGATGGTATTTAATATTCAAGTATATTCATAATAACGTGATGTTTTTATTCAAAATGTGTGATGTGAAAGCAGCCATTTATTATAGTTAAAGTATTTTTAAAATCCTTTTTATTGTTATCTCATCTACACAGTGGCTAGTGATGTCCAAGACATAGATGTATGCTTTCAAGGTGACTCATTAATAATTCAGTGTATATTCATAACTGGTGCTACAGTTAATGGATGTGGCTATGCATTGGAGGGTGCAATTAACACATTGGGATATATACCCAGGAATATCAAGAAAGAAATTCCACTGAATGTAAACGGTTACATCAGCTCTATTGGTTACATCAGCTCTATCGTCTATGATGCTAGAAGTCAAACTGATATTTCTAGCTCACAAATTGCCATAAGAAAAATTATTTCGAATATTGCCTGCCCATCAACTGATTCATCTACAGTGGGTGAAACAACCACCAAAAGAGATACACCTACCACGACAAAACATTTACCCGTTAAGGGAGGATTTGCAGACAGCATTTCAATTTGGCTGTTATCCACATTTATGTATTACAGTTGGTACATATACTTTTAGCAAAACATTTGATATCTAAACACAAGAACTTATTAAATTCTTAATAGCTAATTGTAATCACTGAATAGTTTCCAAAAAGTAGTTATCATTAGAGGAAAATTTTAATATAATGAGCCTGATTAACAATTGCTGGTTTCAAACTTTGCTAGCTTCTGCTGTCAAATTCTGGTAATAAGTTTGACACAAGTTCACAGTATGCTTTGGGTTAAGAAACATTAAAACTTCATTTCAATTTAAGCATGTAAGAGATTCATTTTGTGCATGTATGTACATAGTAGCAGGGGCATAGGCTGAATGTTTCAAAAAATGTTAGGACCTTTACAGACTGTCAGGTTGGAAGTGGTAAAACAAAATCTCATTTTCCTTTATCAAGGTCAAAATTTTAGTTAATGTAGAAACACTTTTATTTAAACAAACAAAATCTCTCTGAGTTGAGAAATGGATTGTGAGCGGGCATAACTCCACTCACTACAGGGCTATAAGGTGAAGGACCAGCCACCTGACCGTGTCCAGGTAGAGCACAACAGCCAAGGCACGACCAGTTGACACCAGTATCCAGCTGATAACCAAAGCCCAAGCTGACCGGAGGTTGAGTGAGGTTGAGTTAATTGGTGGCTGGCTTGGACGACGACTCTCTAGTTACCAGCAAGATGGGAGCTGCTACGAAGGTGCAACTCGGTGATAAATTTCGTTACTGACAAAGTCCCCAGTTACAAATATTACTTTTAAAACACCCAGGAATGATAAATATTGTCTGTTTATATAGAGAGTGAGATGTGCTAGCTTATAGATAGATAATGATGGAATGTATGCATTATTGTAACTATGAATGAAACCTTAAAACGTTACTATGGAAATGTTTGTTGTTTCAGGGTGCAGGACTTGCTGTCTCCAGTTATAGAGGTAAGGGGGAGGGGCTGCCTGAGCAGAGGTTCCGACAGGGAGCTACCTGAATAGATTGATCTTCTACCACATGTTGTTGAACAATTGTGACACCTATTATAGCTACCAGATAATGATGAAACCAATATCTACACAAAATTACTAAAAGTACATAAAGGAGTGAGGGAAACAGTGGAATTGTAGATGTTTAATTCTTTAGCCGATCAATACTTGTACATTAAATATGTGGCTTGTTTCAATTAGCTACTAATGCATTAAAATTTATGAAAATCATTAATTTTAAATGGAGGGAACTACTTATGGTCTGTGAGCGCTGTGTGAGGGCGCTAATTAAAAGACGGCGCTTATTTAGGGTGGCCGCACATAGCAAAGTGCACTGCCTGTATCATTCGGACATTATTCCCCTCCAATATCCCACCATTTCTGTGACACTAGCGTAAATTTGTTCCATCAGAAAGTAACACTAGCTAGTTAGATGTTTATGTAAGTGTTTCTTCCCAGTAAATTCGTTCCACCTTGTGAAAACACCAGCTAATGTATGCCCCTCACACCCAGGTAAATTGTAGCCTACAGTGCAAGCCAGCTCTGGCATCCTTTGAAATCAATACCTCCTAAAGCAGAAAAAGATAGATGATAGAGCCTGAATCCACCTGGATCAAGAAAGAATGCTGTGTATATTTTTTAGTTACAATAAAAGTTGTTTTTATCACGTAAGTTTTTGGCAGTATTAGAGAATCATCTTTGAATTAATCATCACAAAATTGTATGGGTTTATAAAGTAAATGATATTATTTTTACATTTAATAATATCAATATAATATTACTTTACTTTTCTGATACTCAGAAAATTGCTGCTAACAATGATGGAAACAATGTGGTAAGGTCAAGAAAGTTTTCTCAGTCATTCCAAGTTAAATACAATGATCAGAGTGCTGAATTTAATAGAACCTATGTTTAGATCTACAATAAATTTTGTGTTACTGTGTCCTTTTTGGTTTGTTATGGAAGACTTTTAAGTTATAAGTTAGCGTTTATTTTTAAATGAGTTTAATACATTTTCATTTTTTTATGACTTGATAAGCATTAGGAAAGAAAGAGACAGGTGTGATATTTAAATTGACAAGGACTTTGATGGAGAAACAATAAAAGGTAAGCAAAAGTTATATTCACAGATATGATACTAGTATAGTCAACTATAATATTATTGTATTGTGACTCAAGTTATTTCTTTATCTATAGATGTGAAGGCTGAAGGTATTGTTTATTTCACTCCTTTTGCACAACTATCCCGCTGGTTGTATTTTACCTAACTGACTTCGGTCATACTTCATTACGTCATTTTCTGGCTTTGGTTACTGATTTACTGAATTGATATTTGTGTTTAATGCATTTTCTACATCTTAAATCTGTTTTCTTTCTTTGAATGTTGTTGTCAACTAAAATGAATGTTACACGAAAACATTTTCTGTAATTTTAAAAAATTATATAACTTGCTGTAATTAAGAAGTAATTTATTGTTGGGTGTAAGTCTCTACAGTAATCTTACATACGGGTGTATTTTGATGTAACATTATCTTAAAATTACATAAATTTTACACAACCAACATTCAGATTATATAAGTCTTTATATCTACATGGGTGTACACATATAAAAGATAAAGAGAAGAAGAAGAGACAGTGTGTGTGTATGTGTGTCGTGTTAAGAACGTATGGGTGGGGTGAATATAGTCACGAGTACTTTGTGTGTCATGAGTGCTAATGGATTGCTATGTTTGTATTTTTGTGAGTTACTGTAGCAGAGCAGGAACTTTACAGTGTTTTGTGTATTTATAGGTGGAGCTTGGTGTTTATATAAAAACCCTTGTTCCACTTTGTCAATTCAGTCTTGGTTCATGTCACGAAATTCATTGTGTGCATTCTTTATTAAAGTAATTTAATATAATCTTAATGTTCGTCGTTGGTAGCTAGAGAGGACCTTGTTTCTGGTGGCAGCAATTATTTTGCCATCATCAGGTGTGAGCAAACCAAGCAGAGAGACAACTCTCCTGAGCAAGCTCACAATCTACAAAACAAGTGTTGTAAGTGGTAAAGTTCCTAGCAATTATGCTTCAGAACTTCCATAATATTTTCTTTCTAGTTACTGGAAACAAAAGCTGTATACAGTATATAGTATATCACAGAACAACTCTCCAGAAACTGGCAAGAAAATAATATGGAAGTTCTAAAGCAATTGCTAGGAACTCTACAATTTCCTGACAGCTCTATTCTAGACCTTCATTATAGAGGTCAAAATGGAGAGCTGTTGCTTTGAACAATAGTTCATTTTGATAGAGATAAAGATTTCACTTGTGGAATCAATCCAAATGTTGATGGTGCACAATTTCAAGTCAGTTAGATTCGTTACATCAAAATACACCTGTAAGATTTCTGTAGGCCTATTACTTAGTTGTAGTCAAGCTATGCAGTTAATTCACATAATTTACTTATACATAACCTATATCAGTTATATGTTCATAACAACTACAATTGAATGTTCTCACTAATTGCAGAATGCGCAATGATTTCCAGCGTCCACAGCTCTCCTTTTAGCTGTAGGACGAATTTAGCAATCAATGGTGCGCAGGCAATCAACGTTCCCTTGTCAATCTTAACAGACGGAGATCGTTGTGAAGTTGGTTGTGAAGTATATACAACCTTTAGTTAACACTGACATTCTAAACTATATTACCTGCCATGTGCTTCAATTGTTGTTTACTTTTTCAAACAACAACATAATAATATTGCGCTTCTGTAAGACTTTTATCAATGATGTATCACTCTTTGGTTCAGATTGTGTCACTAATCAAAGCATTTTAGTCTATAATAGTTTCTCACAAAATTCTCCAACCATCTCTTTATTGGTAAGTATCTGTGATCTCTTGGTTTGATATGGTATTTGTGATCTCTTTTTGGTAAAGTATGTGATCTCTAGGTATGGTAAGGTATGAGTGATCTTTTGGTGTTGTAAAGTCTGTTGATAAATTATGTGTGATATTTTACTTTGGTAAAGTAGGGTGTGATAAAATGGAAACCAATTAGGTTGCATTATTTTTTATCTATTTGTGGCATAAGGTGTATTTTTGTTATTGTTGTTTTAACTTTGGCTAATCATTTGTGTGTGAGTATTTTTTCAATTTGGTAAGTATTTTTGCTTTTAAATCTGATTAAGTATCTGTGACTATTTGTATTAGGTAAAGTATTCACATTCCTTGTTACGTATGTACAATCTTTAGTTTGGTAAAGAATGTTTAGTATATTTTTTATCCGTGATCTTTTTTGTGATATCTGGATATGTCAATAATGGTCTATTATTTTGTGAGTATTATGTCTTCAGGTATCTGCTCTGTAACTGGCTGAAGTAAACAATTCCGCTACATCTGACTGTTATTGATCATTTAATTCATAGTAGCCAATTTGGAGTATACAAGTATCTTTAAAGATTATTTACATGGGAATATATTTGAGTTGTTTCATAAAGACAGTTAACATGGAATGAACTGGATGAAACATGCCAAGCACATGAGAATACTGGATGATTTCTGAATGATTCATAGTTTACATGACATTTACCAGGTAGTACGCATAATGGTGCAAGTTTACATAAATATACAAGGAACGCATGTTAAATAATGCATAGTAGTATAAGGGTCTATATTTAGGCTACTGAAAACTAAACATGAGGAACTGAAACTTAAGCTGTGAGATGTAACTCAAAGCTCTCTTCTCTTTAGCCTAATCTTAATCATTTTGTAGATCACGACATCTGAATGAGCTTCCAGCTTGTCATTAAGAAAGATATTGTCATTGCAAAAATACTTTGTAGTTGTTACACTGTATTTTAACTACTATAGCCATGTTTATTCTACAGTAAACCCTTTTAGCTAGCTGTATTATGATAGCTACATTTTAACATTTCAAACGTTATCTCAAATAGACATAATTAATCATCAAATTGGCTGAACATAAAATGATAGTGGTCTTAATCTCCTGGTGACCTTCATTGTTAAGCAGATCTTCATTGGTGGATATTTTCCTCAATGTGCTTACATCTTTTCCTTGAAAAAGATGACTAAATACAGGAGTGGTATTTGTTTCCTCATGTTCTATATCCTGTAGTTGGTCTTCAGTAGTGGAAATATCGTGCACTGGGCTTACATTAGTCAAACAAGGTGTAGGTATGTCACTATTTATGTATATTCCGGCTTAATCCATTTTCTACATCTTGAATTTGTATTCTTTCTGTGACATTTTTATGATATAATACTATGGCTATGATAATAGTGATAGTGAATGCAACAATCCCCAAACTAATCAGTGAAGAAGCAAATATGGCAGCAAGACGTTGGTGACTGTTGTTTCCATATTTAGGTTTGTTTGCATCTTCTTTATACAAAACTGATGCTTCTGAGATAACTTTATCTCCTAATGTTAAAAATGTATATATTATATTTACCACTTTATGCATACAATCAGACTGCAAATGCAAAGTCAATAGTTTGTAAATTGTTAAGTATTATAGTCACAATAAAGCCATTTAAATAATTTCTTAAGACATACTTTGATGCTTGCATGTACTGAATAATGTACTCTAAAAGTTGTCACAGAATACTGAAACATTATTTATATGTAAGTCACAATATTTGTATTTATAAAACATCTTACATCCCTGACAGTGTCTTAATTTACTTTGCTTGCTTGTTCCTTAATTTATATACATACCTGCAAATGCTCTGAGATGGCTCAACAGAATGTATTAGTTCCATATTTAGATCCTTCTTTTCTAATGAATAAAATATGATGTATTATGGCCATTTAATACCTATATTATTTTTTGCGAAAAATTTATTAATTGCATAGCTACACCAAAAAATAAATAAAAGTAAGATATAACTAGCGATTTGTTTGAGCACAAATGGCGAGCGAGCATAAAACTACATTATTGCTTAATGACTGATTTTAACTTATAACACTCAAGCTACTAAAAACGTAGTCTTTATAATACGTATTACGTTAAAGGCATTCGATGCTATAGTAACCACTCCCCACAACTGTTTGAATTGGGAAAAAATCAAGTCACGCTATTTAAACTTTTTCTTTGTGATATTCTTAGTAGTAGCTGTAACACACAATATATCCACACACAACTGAACATGCCTACACAAGATTTACATCTGTGGATAGTCTAGTGTACAATGAATTTTTAAGTATTATATACTGTTGTGTAGGGCTTATAACTATGACAAATAGCGTATTAACTTACCACCACCACTAAGTCAATAGAAAAGTAATCCAGTAAGTTTTTTAGTTTCAGAGCGGTAGAGAATTCAATTTCTAGGGTGATACGGGTAATGATCGATAACCAGAGGATTAAGTTTAGTGACATTTGAAATGGGGTTGAACACTCAGCTAGCACTAAAATACCAGAGGGTCAAAGTACAAAATGACATATGTTTGTCCAAACATATGTGACAGACTATGGGAAAAGGGGGCAAAAAAATTTGAAATTGAGATATAGGCTCCAGAAGTAGCTAAGTTATCCGAAAAATTCTTTCTTTCTCCTATTTTTGTTTTTTGCAAAATTAGTCTTAGTGACCCTTACTCTAAGTCTACGCCAAATTTCAAATGCCAACTTAAAAGACCCCAAGCGTGCCGTGGAAAGACAAGCTACTTTTTATTCTCTCTCGTTCTCGAAGTACAATAAACGGGAAATGGGCTGAGTTTCAAAAAAGCAGCTAAAAAAAACGGCATGGCTTTGAGAATAGTGCATGCAATCTACAGCTTACCTCTGGTTGAAAGTTTACCATTACATGAGTAGAGTAGCCAAGGATTTCGACAAGACTGGCTGTGAGACGCTCTGAAAGCTAAACAAACTCTACCAAACTTCGTTTATTAATTATACCGGAAGTGGAAATTAAACTTTATGTTTTCTCGATTTCTAGTTCAATTGCTTTGCTGAATACAGCCCAGATCAACTGTCAATTTCTCGAAGGTTTAACCCTCCAGTATTTTAGTATACTAAGTTGAGATAAATTTGAGCTTTTTATTAACATAAAAACCTAATTTTTTTGGTTTGAGTGAAGTGCTCCCTTTTGCCAGAGCCTATCATCTCCGATTTTCAATTGTGTTACCCCAGTAAGTGTCTCGCTCGCTTCGCTCGCTCGCCAACAAACTTCTTAAAATATATTGATAGAAAAAAATGATACTTTTTCACGTATTAAGAGTTAGCATATTTTATGCTTTTTATTAAAACTTGATAGCGAGCTATATTAAATTTGCATACCTTTGTAAGGCTTTGCGATGTTTCTTGATCTTTCATTGATATCACCGAAATTATCATGATAATGGGAAATTGTTTTCTTAATATCTGCAAGCAACACAAACATTTAAATAACATGTATATCTGCAAGGAAAACCAACATGTGATTAAAATGAATGAAAATGAAGAATATATTTTATAAGTGACTTATTTTGACTCTATATGTGACCGTCTACGGGAAAACCAGGCACAACGCGGCGTGCGTTATATCGAGAAAAGATCGATCGATTTCTTAAAAATGTATTGTTTCAAGCCTACGGAAGGGAACGGTTAGGTCTATTATAGCAGGAACGACTAAAGCTGCGACGATAAAACTTGGAGAGCTCAATATCTGGACGCCGACAACTCCGTAAGTGCAAAAAAAAAAAATTCGAAGGTGCCGCGTTGTGCCTGGTTTTCCTATAGACGGTCACATATTATTTGCACCCATAAAATAATTCTTCATAAATTTTTTAATAATTCAAGCCATATCCTCTATTTTTAATTAGACATCCTTGCTTCACTTGCTTTACTCCCTCACTATTCATATGCCATTCTGTCTCTTACCCAAGAATGTCAGCGTAGGCCATATGATCCAGTGGTTCAATTTCTTTACTTTTATCTACTTTAAAATAGTCTTGAAACTAATTTGTAACTATTATATGTCTCACTCTTCTATAACATGTTCTTATAATATAGTCCACTAAACAGAGACAAACACAAACAATATACCAAGCTTATTACACACAATTTAACAACACTATAGTTGTAGAATTCAGAGTTTTTCTCACTACTACAATAATGATTGGATTGTAAGTAAATAATATTTAATAATATAATTAGTACCTGTCTTGTAACCTGTACCATGTGATGTCTTCACAGAATTCTCAAATTTTGTGTGTAAATCTTTTAATAATAAATCTAAATAAAATGAAGATATTGTGTTTACCATCATCAAGAACATTTTCGTTATGCAGGTTTTCAAGTTCTTCAAACTGGAAAAACTCTTCATCACTACCTTCTGCCATAACCTCATCAGAAACATCACACTCCTCATCACTGTCAAGGAGAGTCAATACTTCAGCAGCATTATTCAGTCTTATTTTAGCCATTTCTGTTTTGATTTAATTATTATGAGGTATTAATCTATTTCATAAAATCATTACTGGTATTATTTTAATGTCTATATTATGTTGTCTAACTATCAAAGCATATTTCTCAAATTTTTTCTTATGGCAGCTACTACAAATTATTATCTATTATCAATCTTACTTGGTTGTAGTTTAACCACAAAGACTCCAGGCGAGGCTACCTCAGTCCAAACAGTTGTGATAAAACCAAACAGAAGCTGCTTTACTACCCGTTTTTAGTCCACGGTCGCGTATACGCGCCTATCGGAACTAATCGGTTAAAACTTGCCAAGCAAAGACAATACAAAAAAGACAAATAAAAAATCTCGGCAATTTTTCTGGTAACCATGCATCCAACGTAGCTTAAAATGTAATTTCCATGCAACAAACACTATAGTCTAATCATCTTTTATTCTTCACTTACCTGTGAAATACTGGGGAAACTTTCTTGGCGCCTAACATTATTATCGCCAATATTTCTTTGTTAATACCTACAATGACAGCATCATAGAGTGAATGAAATTCAAATGCATACTTAAATTAGAGAGTTAATAAATTGTAATTGGTTTAGCAATTTTGTAGCTATTGTAGATAAACAACTTTCCATATCTGATACTAGACTGTATAGCTAAGTCTGAATCGAGTATAACATCTTCAAGGAACATACCAAATATACATACATATAAAATACCTGATTTACAATTGTTCTCACTTCACTTGCTCAATAATAATATAAAAACATGCCAATACAGTGAGTCATTCTTTTGTCTAATCTAATAGTGCGTAATAATGTGTACCCAATAGGGTGCTTGCTCACTTCACTCTACAAAGATAATAATTGTTAATTGCAATTAATACCTGTCTTGTAACATGTACTATGTGTTGACTTGTCCAAATTCTTAAATTGTGCATCTGGAATAATTGTAAATTACTGGAAGTAATTTATATCATTAAACAACATGATTAAAAAAAAAACCATTCTAGAAATGACTACGATATCTTAAAATTTTATTTGTATTTGAGTAGGCGAATGAGTTAACCTATACTTTTCAGCTATTGAACGAGCTAGCTTAAATCTACTTCAGGGTACAATTAATATAATAATTGCAAGATTAAAACTATATACATGTCATTATGATTACGGCAAGTATATATATATAACAATAACTGATTCTAAAATAAATCCTTCACCTAACTTGATACCTAATTATATTACGTGGCACTAAATTGCTGCACTCTCAGTAGCTAGAACTTTAATTGGATCTGTGAACTCATCACCATTATTTAGCTCACTTTAGATAAACTGGGTAAACTTTCTAGACCTTATATAGTATCATCAACAATATTCCTAGCAGTAACTTTCGTAATATCTAAAATGAAAGCAACATTTCAATGTATGAAATTGAAATGTTAGTCGTTAGAAAACATGATTTAGAGAGAACTATTTTATGCATTTAATACTTTAGCCATCATTGTACTTTATTTAAACTAGCTAATGTAATAGTAACCTGTCACAGCCAAATTTTGTGATTTGAAAAAAAAAGGCGTTTTACCAGGAATTACCTCACAATTTGGAGTGAGCACAAGTTTAAAACTAATGGCCTTCTTTAACCCTCGAAGGACCAGGTATGCCAACTTAAGCATAGTATTAGGTGTTACCACTCAGCAATACTGATATGTTATTATTGCACATTTTACTCTTTAAAATAATTATTCATTTATCTGTCTGTACAGTGACCAGTGAAGTCCAAGGTGTTGAAGTATGTACAGATGAGAAATCCTTATTTATCCGCTGTATATTTTTCACCAACACTTCAGTAAGTGGGTGCAACTATGTGCTGGAAGGAGTTTCTAACATCTAAGAACACATAGCCAGAAGCAAATCTCAAGGAACTCGAGTAGAAGTCAATGATGTCTCTAGTTATAGCAAAATTATTGTTTACGATGCTGTAAGTTAAACTGACATCTCAAACAGAGACTGTCTCTTCAAAATGTGACCAAGTGCCTAGCAACAGATTTTACCAGTGGAGGATTTACACACTTCGAACAGTAAATTAATTTTATTATCAACACTGGATGTTGTAAGCTCACTAATTTCTCTTATTATCTCTAATCAATTAACACTGCCCACAATACTTATATTAATAATATCCTGAACAGCATTGAGTTTACATTTGACCATGAAGATTGAGGTGCACTTGCACATTAAATCATCTATCCTAGCCTTTCTTATCTTCCATTTCTTTTCTTTTGTTTCTATCTTGTTTTAGATTACTTCAAATGGCTCTGACCAATCATTACTACTTCTCACTATAACCCTTCCTATAGGTCTGGCAGCAGTGTTTGTAACTTCTATTATAACACTAATACTTGTTGATCAGCTGCAAGAAATGTGAGACATTTCCATTATTACAATATTGACAAAATATAATTGTACCAATTTAATAGATTATTTGGTCAGAAAACTAAAAATATTATCTTGAAAAGACAGAGTTAGTTTCAAAGATTAGTGAATGACTTAGTTATTGCTTTGAATATTTAATTTTGTTGTTGCAACTTCTCCACAGCTATGAGATGCAATAGACATTATATCACAAAATATATGGTACATAATAAACAGTATTGGCATGTAATTAAGCAACTTATAACTGAAAGTAAATGTTAAAAGCTAAGTTTAGGCATAAGATGTGAACAACAGCAATGTACTGATACAAAAATATAGACGCAATGCTTGACATGTTTACTCATTTCAGGACTCTTGAAGAAATGCAAGAAATATCTGATCGCAACATGCAGGTAAGTCAACCAGTCTTACATGTTTATTATTATGTTATGTTAAACTTAGTACAGTAGCAAAAAGATCTAATCTAGGTTGCCTATCTGCAGTAAGGTCCTCGTTTCTATTGTTATATAATTGAGCACCCCTCTACGAATATGCTAAAATTAAATTTGCATTTTGAGTATTATTATAACTAAACTGAAAGAAATCAATCTGATCTAGCTTCTTTTACTATCAGATTTATGATGTCATAAAATTTCATTGCTACATCAATTAACTTATTCAATAACTATCTTATTAGCACTATATGACTAAAATATAAAATATTTTCATCTGTGGGCCTGCACCTGTTGTGAGATAACTATGACCATTTTAAATATAAACATAAACATGAAATACAATTAGCGGATGATAGTGACGCTTAAATTTTGATGGGAACGGATTCCAGCTTGAGTTCAGGTTGAGGCCTCATCTAGATTCATTGTTATAATATAACTGTGTATTATTACAGGCTTCCATATCTTGCTGAGAATATTTTAGAATAACTTGTAATACCTTTAAAAACTTTGAGTTTATTCCAATTATTTTAAGGGAATTCTTAAGATGTATAGAAATACCGTTGTTGTCATCCTTTTTTTTAACTGCATACTTGTGCTCCTTCAGTTTTTGTTCTATTTTCTACCAATTTCACCAACATAGACAGAATTGAAGTCATATGAGGTATGTTACTGTATACCCTCCCTTCTTTCTGGTGTTGTTTGTTTTACGTGCATAAACATTAATATTTTTGCATTATAGCCTACCTATAGAGTAAATTGGAGTGGGTCCAGTCGTTGAAAGTTGTTCCAAAAATTTCCTGAGCTTGCAGAAACCTAATTTAATTTGGATCATTGAGTTTGATTTTTTGTCATTCTATTTATCTCACAACTGATAAATGTTTATGAGCTGAAAAGATTGTGATTTTGCTACAAATTTGATCCTAATAAGATAATAAATGTCACTAATTATAAAAATTAAATTCTATGTTTTCCATTCAATTTCTGGATGTATTTAATATTGATGCTGTAACCAATGTTTACATTGCTATAATAGGAAATTTTTCTCTTTTTAACAACCAATATATTATTATATTAAAGCTTAATCCAATATTTCAACTTTTTCCCTGGTGATATCATAACAAAAAGTAAACAGCAAGATTTCTGGAGGGCATGCTTACTGTTTATTATATCCTAGAGGGTGATTTGCATGCAGTATGGAGAGTCAGCATCCTGGAAGCTCTAAACCTATGTCTCTGTTAAATTTATTGGTTTCAAGTATGATCTGTATGTGTACAGATTCCTTGATCTTTAACTCACAGTTCTTACTGTCACTGTCTACAACTCTTACTTCTTCCCATTTAATGGGGTGCTTCTGCTGCCAAGCATGTTCAACAATGGCTGAAACTTTCTCAACGCCTCTCTTATAAGCATCCTGATTTTCTTTTACTCTCTGCTCAAGCCTTTTAGTTGTTTAACCTATGTATACTCTTTACCACAACTGCAGGGTATACTGTACACTATGGATGACTCTGTGGTAATAGATATAATATATTTGACTTTTGTAAGATGTGATCTTAGTGTCTTACACGACTTAAATGTTGTTTTGATGTCAAAGTCTCTACACACTCTCTGAATGCTCTCACTCAATCCTACTATGTACGGAATAGTTAGAATCAAACCTTTCTCCTGCTCAGTATTTATGTGATCTTTAGAAGTTGACTTCTTAGAGCCTGCCCTAATGGTTGCATTGTCATAACCATTACTTTGAAGAACTTTACTCATATTAGCTACTTGCGGGAATTCAAATTGGACATACTTATTATATAACCAACAAAAGAGGACTAGTTCGGACTAAGTATTTACTTTAGGCTGAGCGGAACATTTTACCTAGTGTAAATTGTTCCCCTCAGTGTCACAGAGTCCGATGACTACCTCCCCTGCCCTCCCATCTTAAAAATGACCTCCTAGTGCGGGTCGACCCACAGTTATTGTATGTACACTAGTGTAGGATGACTCCTGGCCATTAAACACTTTTTATAATAATGACCCCTTAAATCAACGTAGGTTAGAGTCAACATCATGGCCAATGTACCAACTTTAACATTATAGCAACACTCATTTTGGTTATTGAAGTACTCACTATAGTTATAGTACATATAATAGCTTGCAGTACAATTTTACAATAGGCTACTGTAATTATCGCCTTCACAAATCTTTCCATAGTAATAATAAATATTTCAAAGTAAGATTATTAAGATGCTGTTAAAATTTGTTTTCAAACAGGATGCAATTTAAATTTCTCTTCTAGTCTTTTGAAAAACCTGCTAGGTATTGTTGTATACAAAGGTATATGTGAACTTCTTAGTACACCTGTTGCCATTTAATTGAAAGCACAAAATTGTGGGTAGTGTGGGGTAGTGGACAAATAACATAAAAAGAAAGTGGCACTCCACTCTAACGTACACTAGTGTCTGAAGATATGACTCTGTAGGTCATTCTACACTCCGACACCCGCACCGGTGTCACAGGAAAATTGGTCCGGGCAATTGCGAGAGGATGGGAGCGAGGGAATGTTTCTGTCAGTGTCAGACATGAGGAATTTGTTGTCGTCACTGTCGAGTGCTGGTAGGGTAGTACCACCTTCCGTGCCTTCACATTCTGATCGGACGCGGCATGTCATTGGCCTGGCTCCACATAAAGATGGCATTGACATAGCCAAATACATCCGCAAATTGGAAGCTGACCTTGCTGACCTAAGTGTACCGAGACGTGAGTATAAGACGATACTTTACCAAAAGCTTTCTTCTAAAACGGCTGCCTCTATAGTGTCTTCGGTTGACCGTGCTACATGTTCGTATGAGGACCTAAAACAGATATCGATCGACTCGCTGGGCTCTGGGAAGACCTCGCTGGGTAGCAAGCTTACCGCTGAATTCAATAGCGACGTGCGTAATATGAACCCCCTGGACAAATATGTGCATTTGAAAGGTCTTATCGATTCAGTAGACATGACCGTGCTTGAACGTTCGGATATTTTGCTTTTCTTTGCTATGGCTATTTATCGAGCTAGTCTTACCGCTCAACAGAGATCAGTGATGGATGGACGTGAAATTGATACGTTCAGAGACTTGAACAAGCTCGCACTCTCGTTGCATTCTACAGACAATGACCGGTCTGGAAGCGCTAGATGGCAAGGGCGTGGTACTGGCGATCCAGTTAAGTGTTTTAAGTGTTATCGTTTTGGACATAAGTCATTTGAATGTAGGATGGGGAAGGATGAGTCTAAGCCAGTGGTCTGTTATACGTGCCATCAGCCCGGACACAAGTCACCTGATTGTCCTAGTAAGAGTCAGAGTAACTCTAAGGATAAGGTTACGCAGTATGAAGGAAATAAGAAGTTGGGTTTGAGGTCTGGTAGTAAACCGTTCAGCAACAATTGGGTGGCGGTTCAGGGAGATACACCTTTAGTGTGCAAGGGACAGTAAATGGCAGTGAGTGTTCAATAGTCCCTGATACAGGAGCAGAAGTTACTGTTGTTCCTGGGTGCTTAGTTTGAGAGTCAGATACTGCCTGATAAAGTCGAGGTGAGAGGTGCTACTGGTGTCCCTGTGAAGCTGTGTACGGCTGAGGTCGTTTTTGAGATAGAAGGCAGAACCTTTAACAAGAGAGTTGCCGTTGCGCAGGAGGGTATGCTCAATGGTAAAGTCCTTTTTGCCGTGCCAATGGATGATTCCATGGCAAAGCGGCTCCTTCTGGGTGCCGCCCCTCTACCTAAAGACCAGGGAAGTGGGGCGGGGCACTCCGGTGATACCCCGGACACTCAGTCATCCCCTGAAAAGGATGCAGCCTCTGCTGTCAGTGCTGTTGGGGTGGTGGATGCCCTGCAGTCTGTCTCTCAGCATGCTGAGGGGTCCCAAGTGAATGTTGTGACTCGGGCTGGATCATGGCTTGATAGTCTGTCCAACGAGACTCACAACCGGCAGGACATGGAAGTGGCTAATCTAGCTCCTTTTGTGGAGGAGAACCAACCACAAGCTGTGAGCAAAGAGAAAGTGACAGATAGTAATGTTGCTGGCGAGTCTGATGACAATGTTGTTGGTGTGTCTGATGTCTCTGAGGGACCGGTTGATCTGGGTTGCCCTTTACCTGTTGATATTTCTGAAGCTAGTGTGTTAAAAGGTCAGATTAATGATGATGAGTCTCTAACTAGTTGTAGGGAGTTGGCATCTAAAGGCATGAATGGTTATAAGTGGTTAGATGGGTTGTTATTTCATAGTGTTGTGGATGATGTAGGAGCTAGTGTGGATAGACTTGTAGTGCCAGGTGCTCGCAGACAGAAAGTTCTCGAGTTGGCACATGATAGATGCGGCCATACTGGGGTTAGAGGAATGAGGAGATTGCTCCAGCCAAAATTTACATGGCCGGGCATCCATAGTGACATTATAGCATATGTTAAGTCATGTGATGTGTGTCTCAGAATCAATAAAGCTGGCAATAGAGCAGCTAAGCTAGTGGAGAGGCCGATAGTTAGTGTTCCATTTGAGTCTGTGGCCATCGATATTGTGGGGCCACTGCCGAAAGCCAAGAAAGGTGTAAGATATCTGTTCACCTATGTCTGTCTGGCTACTAGGTGGCCAGAGGCGTACCCAATGCGCACAGCAGCAGCTAATGAAGTGGCTGAATGCTTTGTGAATTTGATATCAAGGACGGGTATACCCTTGAAAGTATTGTCTGATAGAGGGACTGTCCTTTTGGGTCGTGTCATGAGTTGTGTTTGTGAGATGTTGGGCATAGATAGAGTAGTCACATCACCATATCGCCCGCAAAGCAATGGTGTTTTGGAGCGGATGCACGGGACGCTGAAGCCCATGCTTGGTAAGGCCTGTGAGGAAGGAATAGACTGGTCAGAGTTTCTGCCGTTAGCACTATTTGCTATCCGGCAAGTGCCCAACCGTGATGTAGGCTTCTCACCACACCAGTTAGTGTTTGGCAGAAACGTTACGGGCCCCCTTGATATTTTGTATTCAGGGTGGGTGGATAGAGCATACGAGTGTGTGGATGTTGAGGAGTGGGTACTTAAGCTACAGGATAAGCTTTCACTTTTGCATGATACGGCGGTAGTGCATGAGAGTGACAGCACGGCTAAAAGATGTCTATCGTTTAACAAGAATAGAAGTGATCGTAGTTTGGAAGTGGGCTCCAAGGTACTTGTTCGTATCCCAGGATTACATGCCTCGTTGCAGGCATCCTGGGAGGGGCCATACACTGTAACTGATAAGGTATCCAGAGTCACTTACAGGGTGTCTAAGGGAGATGGTCATCCCGTGAGGATAGTTCATTTGAACAATACTAAAGAGTACAAGGAGAGAAGTGTGTGGGTGAATGCTGTGTCTGTGATAGCAGAGGAGCAAGGTATTTCTGAAGACTTGGATGCTAGTATTGAGTTCCGAGAAGTGTGAGGGTTATAGAGAGGATGAGTTGCAGAGTGTGGTGCGTAGTGTAGAAGAGTATTTTTCTGATGTCCCTGGTTTGTGTACTGTGGGCAAATGTTGTATTAGGCTGAGACAGGATGCTGATGTGGTTAACTTGCCACCTAGGCAAGTGCCAGTGGGTATTAGAGATGAGGTTGAACGCGAGATTGAGAAGATGTTGAAGAGCGGTGTGATAGTGAAGAGCGATGCTGAGTGGGCGAGTCCAGTGGTGCCGGTGAGGAAGAAGGATGGGAGTTTGAGTGTGTGTGTGGACTACCGGGAATTGAATGCCCTGCGTCGTTTCTGGCTCCCTTCTCTGACGGAGATCCTGGAGAAGGTGGGGCCTAGTTCCTGTCTGTCAAAGCTGGACCTGACAGCAGGATTCCACCAGATTGAGGTAGAGGAAGATAGCATGCCTTTTACATCGTTTGTGTGCCCCATGGGCAAATTTATGTATTGCAGAATGCCGTTTGGTTTAAAAAATGCCCCAGCAATTTTTCAATCTGCAGTGGAGGAGGTTTTGAAACCTGTGAGCGGTATGTCGAGAAATTACATTGACGATGTCATTGTGTTCAGTGAGGATTGGTGTAGTCACTTGAGGGACGTAAAGAGTGTTATTGAATGTTTGGGCAAGGCTGGGTTGAGGATTAAGAGAAGAAAATGTGAGTTTGGCAGGAGGTATTTGGAATATTTAGGTCATCAGGTGGGGTGTGGTAAGGTGGCAGTTCCAGAAGCTAGGGTGAGGGCAATGGCTGACTTTCGTAGGCCAGTGACCAAGAAGCAGCTGCGGTCCTTTCTGGGGAGCATGTCATACTACCGGAAGTTTATAGATGGCTTCGCCGGGATGTCTTCGGTGCTTACCCCGGCTGTGTCTCTGTCTTCGCCAGCCAGGGTGGTGTGGACGGAGGAGATGTCTGTTTCCTTCACCAGGTTACGTGAGTCGTTGTGTCAGCGTGTTGTGTTGTTTATTCCTGTGCATAATGATGTATTTTTTTTTGTACACGGATGCATCCGGAGAGGGAATTGGAGCTTGCCTTCACGTTGTGAGAGGGGAGATGGATCTACCAGTGGCCTTCTTCAGTCGTCAACTGAGAGGGGCGGAAAAGAATTACTCTGTGACGGAGTTGGAGACCCTGGCCATTGTGTCAGCGGTGAAGTACTTTGAGTACTACTGGAAGGACGGTAACAGTTTATACTGACCACCGTGCATGTGTGTCTCTCTTAAGTAGCAAACATCTCAACAGACGCTTGATGCGTTTTGCCTTGAAGCTGCAAGGAATGGATCTGTCTATCAAATACAGACCAGGTGCCTGATCGGCAATGCCGACGGACTAAGCCGCCAGAGCTGGGATGACTCGGAGTCCATCCCTGGTGGTTGTCAGCTTCAAACAGCGGGTTTGAGCTTAGCGGGGGGAGATGTGGGTCTGGCCTCCGAGAAGAAAGTGGAGAAGTGGAGAAGGAAATGAAGAAGGAGGAAAGAGTGTTGGAACTGAATTGAGAACATAGTTAACTGTCATTGTTTGTTGTTGTGCATACATGCCCTTATGTGTATAATTTTTGTCACGTTTCTGATGTGGATGATTTCGTGTGTTTGTGTGTCCTTTCGTGTTGGCGCACGTGCGTGGCCTCGAATAATAAATAGACTAGCCACGCACGCGCCAAGTCAGTCCAGTTTGATTTTCAAGAAAATAGAATTAAGACTCTGTCCTCTTGGATCAGCGATTGCGTACACGAGCTCCGGTGACCCTAGCGCCATAAAGGGACCGGATAACTTGAGGCGCAAGAGCAGCCATCTGGATTCTGGTGGCGGCGTACCTCCGGGATCTGGCTGACGACCGAGGCAGCTTAACCGCCACCTCAGCCGACGACCTATTCCCCCACAAGTACGAAACTTTGAAGTTATAAAAAATGATGATTTTTGAATTTGAAAAAAACTGTGATATTATGACCCTTGATAACTTTTAAATTGTGATACATTGTCCATATTTGCTTACTCCGTGAAGACTTCAGTTTGAAAGTTGAAATACCTTTTTCACGTTTTTGGTTGGGCTGAATAATGATGACAATGTGGTGACTAAACTAATTTAGATTCTCCACTGCAATTACATAATGTAGTGTATAACATTGCCTTTCTGTTCATTAAACCTTTTTGCAAACCTAATTGCTACTATTCCCTTACTACAATGACTGCTTTTTAATTAGTTACAATTATTAGCTAAGTATACCCAAAAATGTTTCAGCCTCTTGCACAAGCCTTTTTTAGGGGTATACATCTCAGAAGATGATAAAATTTGGCTGATATTTCCTAGAAATTAGCAATATAATAAAAAAAAATTCAGCCAACAAATGACCGAATTATTTAAGTAATCTTCAGTTTGAAAGGGATAATGTATGTACACAAGCCAAGTGCTTAAATTATATATACAACACAGAAGCATTATTTGACATAATAATGAAGTTGAATACAACAAAATGTAAGTGATCTTGTAGAAACTATTCCTGAGTTAGCCTCGCTGAACAAATCTGCTCAGTTGCCACTATTTTTATCTAAAGGCGGCTAAAAGGGGACCTAGTTAGGCTTAAAAGGTTTAATAAATGCTATCCCCGAACCTCAATGGATGTATCAGCTCTATCACTACTATTCTTGTCTAAAGGCTGTGGAAATAGAACGTTGTTCACCAAGGTAAATACACTTTTAGTCGATAGTTGCAAGCCTCGCTTAAATAGCTTCTGTAATTGATTAGTATTTTTATCTGTCAGAAATGGTAGCTATGGTATAAAATAGTTAAACCGTGGCAACTCTCAGAATTATCGCTGGATAACTCCTTAAACCAATGGCTTAGCTATTACATATTCTCCCGCATTTTATGCTATTTATTGAATTCTCCAAGCAGTGCGTACATAGCGAGTAAAATGAATTGAAAAATGTACTCTGACTGTTTGAGAAAAAGTCTAAATCACTTTCACATGATATTTTCATTTGCCTTCGGCTCCCATTTTATACTCTGACTCATGCTATGTACAATACTTGACAGAGTACATTAATAAGAGAACTACTTTACGAGCACTTTAAATATTTTCGAAATATTTTTATTAATCATTTCTAACAATTTCAATAGATTTTACTCGCTACACCCATGCTACATGGAGCATTCAATAATCAAATGATCTGCTTGCCACATTGTGTGAAGACATGGTTAATTAACATGTTAGAATTCCTTTAGAACTATTCATTATTAAAGGCAATTAGAGAATGCACCTAATATCATTGTCAATTCTCAGTTGCTTCATTTGCTCTTGTCTATTTTGAATTAAAAAAGATCAGGTTTTGTATTTAGAATATACTGCATTTAAAACTTGTCTCACAATTATATTCATTCGGTGCAGCAATTATGTACATAAAGGGTGCTTGGTTAACCACATGACTCAGCTACCTCACTATAGTTGGATTGTGCAGAAACCAACAACAAAAGAACAAGTGTCACAGACATAACTAGCATGAGGACTGTATAGCCACAGGAACCAATGCACTCAATAACTTGTAAACACTCATGGAAATATTGGGGCTGTTACAATGAGTAATTTAGTGGAAATAAAATTTGTAGATGTTTCACTATATTTTTTAACATCTAGTATAATGTTGACGTGTTAGAGATTTAATTATAGGTAATCTAAGCAATTTAGATCTTAAACGACTATTTTTATTGTTGATGTTGCCATCTTCATTTTCTGCTATTACTATTCCTTTAGAAGTTACCACTTATGTACATTCAGAGAACTAATATCTCGTCTTATCTTTTTGTTTGAATACTAGAAAGATAAAACCTGGAATAAAGGTATGCATTCATATAAATATGATTTTTAGGGTGTATTTATATTAGTCAAAAATCAGGTTTTTAATTTAAAATTCATCAGACTTAAAGCAATGCTTAAATGATATGAAACATATCATTATAAGTAATGATATATGCTTGCTCAATATTGGCTACTTGTTGTCCTAAATAGTTATCTTTTAGTTTGATTTACCATCTAGAATTGTCAGCTTGTTAATTTAGCTAATGATGCAGGACTATGTCATCTTGATCAAGTTATCAGATTTCAAATATGTGCTATGAAAACTGAAAAAAAAGGTATCTATGAATAGAAATGCCACCTATTGAATTAAGAAATTCTGTACTTACACCAGTTACCATTACTGGGCTACATGTGTGTATGGGTATGTGTTTGCGCATGCGTGCATGCATGCTGCGTGCGTGTGTGCATGCATGCGTGCGTGTAAATATAGCCAAAGAATCAATTATTCTTTCAAAGTATTACCTATTCCCCTCTTTCCCTCTCTCTTTTCCTTCCTTCTATTCTCCTTCCTTCAATTCTCGATACTTTATTCCCACTCACCTCCAACCCCCCACCTCCTCCCCTATATTATTATTATTGTTATTATTATTATTATTATTCTTATTATTATTATTATTATTATTATTATTATTATTATGTGTATATCAACTTTGTGTGAGTCCAGGTGATTGTGCATGGCTATTGTCAAGCCATTGGACAATATGACCCTGGAACACTCTCACCTCTCATCAGTGGCGTAGCTGGAGAGAAACTGCTGGAGGGTCCTAGTTTTGTGACCTATAAATGTATGAACCAAGTTTAAATTGAATTTATGACTAATTGATAAAATATTTTTGATGGGAGGGCCAAGTCCCTCCTGGCCCCCCTCAGCTACGCCACTGTCCCTCATAGGTTAATAATGAAGAGTTAACAAAAAAAAGTGTGTGTGTGTGTGTATGTATGTGTGTGTGCATGTGTGTGTGAGGTGCTATGTTTCCTCTTTGGACCATGACCTTGTCAATGGAGGGGCTTAAGCGCACCAATGAACCCACAATTGTTAAGTTTTGGGGGTAGTTGCTGACTAAGCATGGTCCAAGTAGACTAAAGTAAATAGATCCAGGGCATTGCCTGATGGTGCCACTTAACAAGAACTCCATGTAATCTCAAGTACGTCCTGTTTAAAGCTTATTATGAGATGCTGGTGCCAGTAATACTTAGGGTATGTCATTCTTGCCCCCCTCCCCCCCCCCATCTTGGAAAACCACTTGACCAATTACTGGCAGTGGTGACAAGGTTAAGGTGTTAAGTATAAGATACATTAGTGAGATTACTGGTTCACCAGATGTAAGATGTACGGTACTTTCTTCTTAGTAACTGTGACCAGGCAGCTAACCAGAAATTAATTAGTAATATTAAACATTTCATTTGTAGTTACATAAAAAATTATTGAGTATAATGATACCAAAGTGCAATTTTAAACTGTAAAAGTGATCTGTAGTAAATCATTCAGTTCTTGCATTTTGGGCACACCCAGGGTTTCTTCTTGCTATTCCAATCTTTATTACTTATTCTGCTACATTCCCTGTGGTACCACTCTCCACATTCATCACAGCATACCATACTACGACCTTTTTCAGGCTGTCGACAGCTACAATAAATTGGTATCTTTTGAGTGTCAAAAGTTGCCTTTCTTTGCTCACTTTTGCTTGGAAATGTTGTGAGAGTTTTGCTCTCAAATACTTTCAATAATTCTGATCTTAACGTTTCTTGGTTAAAAGTTATGAGTTCAGGTTTTTGTCCATTACAATGGCAGCTGCAAAAGCGATCGCTAAGGGACCACAGTCAGAACCTCCCTTCTGAATTTGAACATTCATATAATTTACTTTGATGTCTTTGCTATTTGTGTGCAGTAAGTCTGCAATTATTTCTTCTAGATCTTCACTGAGTAGTAAATGCATGCTGTCATAAATTTTGACAGTGGCAGGTTGACATCCTACTGTAGATACTGTCATCCAATGGTTGCCGCTGTGGTTTAATATTTGCACAAAGTGGTTCAAGTGATGAACAGTAAATGTCCTTGTGTATTGCAATGTAGGGCTTTCCAGTCCAGCTATACCATAGGTATTTCTCAAAATGGTCTGTGCTGCATTTATGTGACGGTTATTTAACCACATGTTGCTGGTTAGGATATTCTTATCAGTAATTGAGAGTGAGATTTGGCCAACAACAGTCCATATTTTTTTCTCCTGTACTGCATTCGTTTCGGCTACCTCATGGACTAATGAATTGACTTTCCTTGTGATAATCATTATCCTATTCTTTGATATCCTGAGAACATTCAATATTTTTATTATGCTCATTCTTAAATACTTCATAGATTAGTTATATAGCTTTATAAAAGTGATGTTAGTATGAGTAATAGCACGGGTAACCGTGGTACTTGGGATAAATAGCATGAGTAACCAATTGAAATAACACAAGGTGAAGCCTAGTGTTATTTATTGCTTTATCCCTAATACTGCGGTTAGCCATGCTATCACTCGCCAATAGTATACCTCTATCCTTACAAACAAACTTTTCAGCAAAAACTACAGTGTTACTAAGGTTAATCACCCCATGCCTGTGCACTTACCCATATTATTTCACTTTGATAAGTGTACAGTTTCAACTCCAACAGTGCTATTTCACACTCCTCGGGCTATTTCAATCGAATGGCGATTTTACCCATACATTTTTGAATGGGCACTTTATGTGGTATATTATTATTCAAGTACTCTCTAGGCATAACACCAATCCTTTGCAAGGCAATGATATGAAAAAGTGCTACAAAAAATTGTTCATATGAAGTACTTAATCAGCTACATATATAATGCAAGTACAACTGTGGTTGACCACTGACCACATAGCTGAGCTAGCTCAGCCAGTTGCAGCTGGCTGTATCTAAGGCAGTTTTTACCATGTCAGTAGAAATAACAACTAATTCCTAAACTTTAAATTTTTTTATTTCATTTGTTCAACAAAAATGTTGATGGGGGCAGCCTTGTGCTAGATTTTCCTGTAGAAATGGTCATAAAAAAAATAGTTAGGCACTTCCACCAGGGACACTACTATACTTAGGCTCTACCAGGGCTGTGGTATTCTGAGTGTAGTGAGGGTGCTACCAAAGTCACCTGAGGAAACAAACTAGTGCAAATGTTTGTATTCATGTACAAATGGTCATTGGCAACCTCAAGAAAAAATATTCAATTTTGAGTGCAACACAGCCAATAGACTTTCTCATTCACAGCGAAACAGTATTAACTCTGGACTAAATTGTGTTGTGCCTTTTAATTAAATTTCATTTTTGACTTTTTAATAAACAATAAAGCTAACAACAAAATAATGACAACATGAGGATTTAAGTTTGCTTGTTTAAGTTTGAGTAATGTCAAAATACTCACAAAACTCATCTTATTGTGAAAACATCTCCTGCAGTATAATTGTCCAAAGTGCGAGAATAAAAATTTCCCATCAATTTTGGCAGAATTGCTTGATCAAAAAGAGTTTTAGCTTGAACAATATTAACTTTCCAAAGTTATCATCAGGATAAATTCTTTCAATATTCAAATCATTTTCATTTTACAAAAATATGATATGAACATGATTTAAAAATTCTATACATTTTTGGTTTACTGGAACTGACCTGGTAATAGTAGGCATGGTTATGCTTTCATTGAAATTTGCCACCACTTTCTTCCAAGCAAAACGTAGTATCCTTTACAGCATCTATAATCTCATCCATGCCAGTATGGGCACTGTATACATTTAATGTAGTGCTAATATATAATCCTGATTGAGTCACTTCAATCTTGTGATGAGATATGGATAGATTTTATATACCTGCACACATCTTCATCCTCAATGTGAGTGTGCTTGGGAACGTGTAAGCATTTCAGCTTAACCCTCTGATGTTTACTATCAAAAATACAAAAATACTTTGAATTTGATCTTTGTCATTCCTTCATTTATAGTATAGCAGATATGTGTAATATGATTGTTGGATACGAGCTACAAGTATATAACTTCAGATTATGGAGCAGGTAATATCAGATTTGGGGCTACCAGTAACTTGACCTTTGAAACTTATAAATCATAATAATTTATGGTGATTTCTTACTTTATCAAACATGATTGTCTTGTTTTTACTGATAAAAGAAGCAATGCAGCAAAAAGCATTGAGTTGCCAATTAGCATATTTTAAAGCAAAATGAGTTACAAACAATTCCGCTAGCAGATATTGTGTTATAACTGCTTTGAAGAAAAGTATTGAATCTTATGCTAGAAATTACATGGCATGAATCAGCTAATCTCGGAGCAATCAAATCTGATTCTTTCTGGTCATTTCTTTGCTTGCACTAAGGTTTCAGGTTACAAAACTGGAATGCTGGAGAGTGAAATATAAATAAACGTGCTTAACACACAAGACAAAGTCCGACAAGTACGGTACTTGGCTTTCAATTCACACCATCTGTTGGTCCACAAGTTGTCAGTAGCAAAGACTCTTTTCTCTAGGACAAACTAGATCTATAGTTTGTCTGCCGAAAAAGACCAATAGATGATCATGTGAAATCTGCCTTGCAAGCCAATGACTACCCAATGCACCTAATAAATACAACACTGGCTACTTGTCATACCAACACAGTCAGATTTCCAACACCTCACCATCCAGTCAGGTCCATCAGAGTGTATCAAAAGGATTCTAGCCCCTTTGGAAATGCGGACCTGTTTTAAACCACACTCAACACTGAGAAATATGTTGGTTCACGTAAAAAAACTATGTTCCACCAACTGAAAGATCTGGAGTAGTTAACCAGATGCCTTGTGGTTCTTGTAACCAAACATACATACATTGGACAATCAGATCAATCCAAATAAACCTATGTGACTAGGTAATACTTCACTATTCCAAATTTTTTATTTTATAGACGTTTCGACCACTAGCTAGTTGTGGTCATCATCAGTGAACTATTACAATACAATGTAAAAATGAATGAGTGACCTCAAGAATGTAACTATGGATAAGTAAAATAAAAAATGTGGACTAGTGAAGTATTAAATAAACAATATTAGTAGACAATCAGGCTGTACATTACAACATAGGCTGAAGGAGCACAGGAGAACCCTAGCACTAAGTGATGATACATCAGCTGTGGGAGACCATGCTATGTAATTCAATCATGACATTGATCAGAATGGAGTGAGAGTCGTTGATCAGCACATGAGTTGGTATCCAAGATATTTTTTGGAGTCATGGAATATAATGGCCCCAAAAAGCTGTATGAATAAAAACCTAGGGAAATGTGGAGAACCACTCCACATGAACATAATTATTTAGCTAAGTTATGTTTTATATCATTATCATTATTATTGTATTTTAGTTTGCACACCGTGAATCGGGCACTTCGTCGAGCAACTTTGTCCTTGCTCCATCACCTGTATTTATTTGATTGGACATTTGAATAACTACGTCATACTCACATATTCCATTTAAGCATTGTATCATTATTCTCAGTTTAGTTCTGTCTTAGTAACCAATATTAAAACAACTTAAAAGTTAGACTGTCGTTAGCTAACTTGATTGACGGAACTCGAGTGGAGAAGAAGTAAAAGGGTTATAATTCCCTACAGGATACTAAACACAGCCTATGACAGCTTGGCTACTGTAGGACATAGTAACTATCTCCCATAGCAACTGTTACTAGATTCATGTTTATTTATGCATTATAGTTTTGTAGTCATCTATATCATACCGATAAAGGTTACTGGATTGACCGAAACATCTATTTATACTTTTATTGTTATAGCTAGTGCTTTTTCAGAACATAATATTTCTGCAATATTTACAATTAAACTTTTAAAGCTTATGATAGCAGTATAAAAATAATAAAGCTAAGTAATATGAATGAAAAAAAAAAAGCAACATGTGAGAAATTAAAAGTAAATTATTGGTACAATAATCATGACATAATTATGAGACACACTTTCAGTTTCCTAAAAATGAACAGTGCAACATTATTATAGACTCAATTAAATGGGCAAAAGTGCAGTACACTTGAAATGTAATATAGTGTAGTTGATTTCACCAAGGAACAGGAAATTTGGAAGCATCAGAATATCTATAGCAATTTACTGTACAACACAGAATAATGCTCTCTAAGTTTATTTGGAAGCATCATTTATGTGCCAATACAATCAGAATTGAAGTTAAAAAAAAACACTTGAACTTTTTCTTGTTGATGTTGCCACTATAGCTAAATGCCTTCGTGATTAATTGTAAGAGACAATAGAAGCCTTATGAAAATATGAAAAAACATTGGAGAAGAAAAGATATGAGACTATATTGAAGACGTAAGAATTTGTTTACTGAATTGTTTATTGCTGTTCCTTACAGCATCAAATTTGCTATTTACACACTGACCTTTCTTTCTTAGCTATGTTCTCAAATTTTGAAACTATAGTAAGTGATTTAGCTCCTTCTATTTACAGATAGTTGTAGCAGGTTATAACTATATGTGACATGATTAAAGTGCAGAACTGATTAGATTGCAACAACTACCAGGAAGAGATTGCCAAAGCTGTGACATGAAGTCTCAATCTTGTTAAGCTTAATGCTGCTTTTTGATTGATTCTTGAACATTTTAAAATCCAAATTCGCTTAATATTGGCTTAGACTAGCATCAGTCATTCTAGAGTAACTTCGCCTTCACTTCAAACTTCAGTTACACAGCAGTAAAGGAAGACTGAAAAACCGGACCAATTCTGCGGAGGTGGGACTCAATCTGCTAAGCGGATTTGGTCCGCCCGGGCCAAATACGCGAGGGGACCTAATCTGCTGTGACACCGGAACCAATTCGCTATTACAACGATCTTGCCACAGTAGTTGTGTCCTCAAGTACCATCCCATTTTTGCAAGTATTTTTATCATTTTAATAAACTGTTAAAGGTAGCGGAGGTTTTTATAGCTATATTTACACACAGAGGTGTGGCAATTTCGGAAGAGTAGTTGTGTGTTTAATAGCGTGCTGGAAAAGAAAAAACAATCTCCAAGTAGCTAGTTGTTATTTCTGGGGAAGAAGAAAATGAGTGACCAAATTGTAATGGTATTGGTCATGATTGTATTGTCTCTAGTTATTTCTTTAACTTCCTTGCTTATTAAGTTATTATGATGATGACTTCTATAATCTTATAGATATAATATCATAAATACGTTTTTGTAGAATGAATAATATGCACTGTTGTTATATTGATAGCATGTTTGTTCACTGGAAAGTATATTAGCTAACAATTTGTGGAAACTTATCTAGATACTGAAATCAGAAGCACACTATAATCTCAAAATGCCTTAAAAGCTCTAGGCCTCACATAGTCCATGCTGTCATCTTATCATCTGGCGGGATTTGCAATATTTAGCGGGATTTGCAATATTTAATGTACTATACTGTCATCAAATCAAATAGTTCATATAATATGCAAGCATTACATTAAATCAGTACACAAAATATTTCTAAACATGGAAGTATATGGTTTAAAATAACAGGTCAGACAGTCTCAATTTATACATGAGTATAAATTTATTACATCATTGATGACACATGTGAATAGATAGTGGACTTAATTTTCTTGTAGATTAAAGTGTGATCCATCATTTGGTTATTATGGTTAAGATGTCCCAAGGGCAGGATTGTTAACAGAAGCTATAATTATTGATTCATCAAACCCATTCTTTGAATAGTTGGCTAATATAAAATCAAGAGTAAAGCTGACAAAGCAATTAAATAGTAGCTCCTTATCCTGGATGAATATGTTAGATCTTAAATAAGAACTCAAATAATATTGGCTATACAGACATTCTATGAATTGTTGAATTATTAATGATAATATTTAGAGTGTCAGAGTGCAGTAGTAATCCTTAGTATGGATTAGTTTTGTCCACATCTGCACTACCACAAACTCTGCTTTAATGTGTTGTTTATAAAACAGTTCAATGAATTGAACCAGCAGCTATAAACAATGATGTTCTAGGTTACCTCATTGCATTATTATACATAATTTTTTATCTACAAATAGTAACCATATTTTTAAGACGTAGCATGTGCGCTTATTTAATAAATGTAATAATTGCAATAAATGAATAGTGATAACAGCTCATTGACAAATTGTCTGCAAATCCTCCCCTGGTGGGTGAAAATTCTTTAGTGGTAAATGTAAATCCTTTGGTGAGAGTATATCCTTCAGTGGAAGTATGCCCTTCAGTGGAAGTATGCCCTTCAGTGAAACTATGCCCTTCAGTGGAAGTATGCCCTTCAGTGGAATCTGTTGATAGGCAGTTGGCCACATTTGTTAAATTTTTTCTAATGACAATTTCTTGGTTTGAAGTACCCATTTGTCTATTGGCATCGTAGACGATAATGCTGTTATAGTTGCTTACATTCACTTGAACTTCTTGCTTGCTATTCCTGAGTATAAATCCCAAGGTGTTAATTCCACCCATCAATACGTAGATACATCCATCTACTGTAGCACCAGTTATGAATATACACTGAATTATCAATGAGTTATCTTGAGTGCATACTTCTAAGTCTTGGACATCACTAGTCACTGTATAGATGGGATAATAGTAAAAGAATTTTGGTAGTACCGCAATTACAATAAAATGGCTACTCTAAAAAAATTATCCTATTAATTGTATATATATTATAATGAAGATTACATGCTACAAAGTGTACCTTGATATGATTTTGAAAGACAAGAGGTAGAAAAGAACAATTGCATCAATTATATATATATATATTATATATAATACTTATAGCACGAGTCAGAGTACAATATGGGAAAATATTTTACGAGCACGCAAAATATTTTCACGAGCCAAAGGCGAGTGAAAATGTGGCGTGAGAGTAAAATATCATTCCCATATTGTACGACGAGTGTGATAAGTGATTTATTGCTTCTTTGAAATTTTTCTCAACCGGTTACAATACAATTTTCATTGATTTTACTCGCTACGCGCGCGCTACAACGAGCGTACAATATAAACCGTACAATATGGGAGAATACAGAACGCTCGCGTGATGCGGAAATATTCAAGTAAAAATATCAAAGCTGCAATAAATATATATATATATATTATATATATAATTCAACCTGTATAAGTGGAACAGTGATGATTAAGTCCAATTCTTATAATGTTAAACAGCATATGGTTTCTACATCTCAAATTCTGACATTTTGACTTCTTGCATTAAAGTTGAAGCATTTTATAATCATTTAATGACTTAAGGGTGCTGGCACATAGCAACGCGTGCGTGCACTGTTAATTGACCCAATTGAGCTGCCAAACCACCGAGTTGTAGCCTGTGGTTGGGCTTAAAAAACACGTGCACACAATCCGACTACCACCTCGAAAATTATAGTTGGCAGATCTCTTGGCTTTTATTGCGTTATCAAAGCAGAGGCTCATGGCCTGTATTTCGTTGTGGTTGGTATGGCTAGCACAGCAGGCACAAAGAGAAAGCAACAGCTTTCTGCAGCAAGGCAGAAGAAAAGATGCTAGAGGTACCTATAGCAAAACATGATAACATTGACATTTGAACATCATACTTACAGAATACAATCTGTCAACAGTCATGTTTTGAATCATTCTATGGAATAAAGTATGCCTACCTTTATTTATAGCTTCTGCAAGCTATTTTTTGCCAAAACTACAGAATGACTATCAACAACAAATATAATTACAGAGAGAGATTACGTAATAAAGGTACACAACGGTGGTAAAACGTCAAAGTTTGTCGTGAAAGAACTACTGCAGTGCATAATTAGAAAAGTAAATTGTGAATCGGAAAAAAGCTTCTGTAAATTTGTCGGGCTTGAGCTCCAAGGTCTGTAGAATGCTGACGGGAGCTGTAGCCTTGAACTGCCCTCCCTCTGTAGGAGGGTGTGAAATTGGAGGGCTCATGCCTTCCGTGTTTATTGCCATAGGAGTCCAATTTCAGGTAAGCTTGCTTCTGGAAGGGTTCACTTCACAGTCCGCTTTATAGAGTGGGCAGCAAAGAATAGAAAGTATATAAACTTGGGCTATAGCAACATAATTGATTTCGCTAATGAATATGCGTGGGCGGATACGTAGGCGTGCCAGCACCCTTAATAACGACTAACTATAAAATTATTGATAAGCCTTTTAAACTCATGAATAGCTAAATCTGGTCTTAATTTAAACATAACAAATAAGAACTATTATGCCATATTAAAATTAAATTCAAATTAATTTTTTTGGCCATATTAAGGTAGTCTCACCAATTTTCTGTTGAGGTGTTAGTTGTTCTCCATTAGATTGGACATGCAGGAAATACACCTGGCCCGCAACTACCTGCTCTCTGGCCTCCTGTCGTCCATTTTGCTTCCATATTCTATAAGTGCCAGTTGTATTTTTCAGTACCACTTCAAATGTGGCCTTACTATACTCAAGACAGACTTCAGGAACCTGTTCAACAAAATGAATTATATTCGGTAGATTGATTATGATATTATAATTGCATTGGCATTACCTGGATAGCTACTGACAAATAAATTCTATTGTCAGTCTTAGAAAGTGTATGTGTTAGAGACAAAGGTAAGAAAGATGGCAGATAAGGAGGTATCCACATGACTACTTGGCTCCTGTTGCTCTCTCCAGCATAGTTAGTTGCCTTCACCCACAAGTAGAACACATCACAGAAGGAGTGAGACACTTTTATTAGAGCTGTAGTATTCCTCAGATCTAAATAAGTGACATAACGTTCTTGTCGAGTATGTGAGTTGTTCTTGAAAACTGTCAGTGAAAATCTAGACACTACTGGGAGTGTGGAAGAGAACTTCCAAACTATTTGAAGTTGGTTATTGCTAAAATTATTTACAGTGAGATTAGTAGGAGGAGGAGGAGGAGGACCTGAAGAAACACAAAGAAAATTCTACTAAGACTTTGGACTTAATTATATTAATTATGATTTATAAAACTGAGTTGTTATTGTTTGTTCGCTTATCAACACTGTAGCATTATCTAGTACTTCACATTGAATATTTATATCCATTATTTGCTTGTGTAGCATTTGTCTGTAGTAGAGACAGGGATGATTCCTAAAGTTCTTAATGAACTTAAATCACTAGGTATATTTGTATTAAATTTTCTACTTGAAGTATTCAGTATTAAGGGTGGATAATGCAAAATCAGGTATAATTCAGCGAGCGAGGGAAGCGAGCAAAGCTGACTCTCAGTCATGTTCAATTGAGATTTCAGATATATATATAGGTATGTATGCGTACGTCAAAATATTTGCCCGCGCTTCTAATTACGTAAGTTAGGTAAAGCGTTCACCGTTCCAGTATTTTTCAATTAACGAGCACGGAGAATCCTGCTGCACTGCCTTACGCAACTTTGTTTCAACCAAAAAGTTTATAGCTACTATCTTCTTGAAACAATTGTGAAGTCTTTGTCAAGCTGTGCTTCTTTGCCACTGCTTTCGAAGTTTATTCAGGTAATTCTGTTATTGTTAACTCTTCATGCCTAATCTTTGCTATTATTTAGCGATTTCCTTCACAAATTATCTTTACCTATACTCATATTTTACTCGCTCGCCATGCATTTGCGCTATTCGAGCGCACCACTAGTTATTGGGAACGAGCGTAGCGAGCGAGACACTTACAGGGGTAACACAATCGAAAATCGGGGATGTTTGTTTGTTTATATATATGGACGTACGTATGTCATTTTGTACTTTGACCCTCCGTATTTTTGTGTTCGCTCCTCGTTCGACCCCGTCCCAAACTTCACTAAACAGAATCCTCCGGTTTAGCGACCATTACCCGTATCGCCTTAGAAATTGAATTATTTACGGCTTTGAATTGTTTTGCGGGTGCAGTTAAAACTCAAAAACTTATGGCAGCTTCATTTCTATTCGAGTTAGTGGCGGTGGTAAGTTTATACGCTATTTGTCACAGTTATAAGCCCTACTCTACAGTATTTACTTAAAAATTCATTGTCCACTATAGTATGTCCAAGTTGAGTTGGCGCGGTAAAAACCGTTAATAACTTTTGAACGGAAGTAGCTACGCTTCCGGGGTTTGTACCATTCGAAAGCTCGTGCCGAAGCGGTCCAGAAAATTCCCTTTAAAAACTTCTGAGTCAGCGGGGAAAGTGCAGTTTCAAAACTCAATAGAAAAGTCTATGGGAATAAATAAAACCACACGTTTCCCGCGCTACACGCGGCGGGATTTAGTCACGCGCTCAAACCGGGCCAAACACGTGCGCAGTACCTCAGAGACAATTGTAAACAAAAATCAGTCGTAGTTTGGTGACTTCGTTTCTACCCTTCTGCTTGACATTCTGGTTCATTTTAGGCTCAGGACTTTGTTGCTATTCAAGGCTACTTAACAAGAGCAAGCTACAATGTGAGGTAGGTTTGTATCACGGGTTGCTTGTCCACTCAGATTTTCTTACCTGTTTAAATAGGGCCTATTTATTTAGAAACTCAGCCAATTTACTGTTTGCTGACCAAGATAAGAAGATATACAATTCATCATAGACTCTATATGCCACTATTTATGCTTTAGCTGTCCATTACTCCTCATGTCTATATAGGTACAGTTCTCTATGGTTATGGTGATGCTATTTACCACCCTCCAAATTCAACTGCTGCTTGTATCTACCACAATTTCATGTCATCATAAAATTATATAATATATATATTGTACATGTCATTGTCATTATAAAATTCTATTGTCTTTTTTTTTGTATAATTTAAAAAAAAGTTGAAATTTAACAAGTAGATAGAAAATATAGTAAAATCATGAATAAAATGATATGAATGATTAAGTAATACTGGAATGTGTGTGGCCATAGCTAAAGTGTAGGTGATGTGCTGGATTCTTCACATTACTGTTGAGTACTTCAGAAATTCGTCACACCAAGAAAGTAAGAATAAATACACGCTTAAGCTAAACACACAACAATCAGACTTGAGGAGGCATTCAGCCGCGGTCCTGTGCTTCTTTCCTCTAACTTCGTAGCTCCAGATAACCCTCCGCAACCTTCAACCAGTTTTAGCGCACAACTAGAAGCTCGTACAAACTATAAACTACGAGTGATTAGTTATAACTGGGCATATATTGAATACAGCCGCGGAAGAAACTACCATAGCTTATTTTTCATTTCAACAAGTAAACTTACGGTAATAATGCGCACCTTGGACCCGCCCCGTTTTTACTGTAGTCGTCGACGTTTTCGCGCGTTTCAGCTACTACTGTCATGTGACCTTAATTGGTCTCCGGTTTCGCCAAGTGCATTCCTCTTTTGCCACATTTGTGGTCGCGCCAACTCAACGTGGACATACTATAGACTTACCACGAAGGTAAGTCTTGCGTAGGTATGTTCAGTTGTGTGAAAGTATTGTGCGTTACAACTACTATTAAGAATATCACAAAGAAAATTTTAAATAACGTGATTTGATTTTGTTGCTTCTTTTTCAATTCAAATTGTTGCGGGAGCGGTTACTATGACATTGAAACCCCTTTACCGCATACGTACTTTAATAAGTCGACTTACTTTAGTAGCTTGAGTGTTAGTTGTTAAAATCAAATTTAACAATAGTGTAGTTTAAGGCTCGCTCGCCATTTGTGCTCAAGCACACCACTAGTTGGCGAGCGAGCGTAGCGAGCGAGACACTTACAGGGGTAATACAATCGAAAATCGGGGATGTTTGTTTATTTATTTATTTGTATATATGTATGGACGTATGTATGTCATTTTGTACTTTGACCCTCGCGTTTTTGTGTTAGTTATGTGGTCGACCCCGTCCCAAATTGCACTAAACAGAATCCTCAGGTTTATCGATCAGTACCCGTATCACCCTAGAAATTGAATTGTTTACCGTTTTGAATTCTTTTGCGCAGTCAGTTCGCCAACGTAGGGCTCACGTGATTTTATTTGCACAAAGCGCCAGATTGTAAACAGAAAATGGGGTTAGTTCCGGGTGTGGTCGAGGTCAGCTAGTTAGAGCTTTATCTTCTGAACTGGCTGCAGTATTACTTCGAGACTTTGGGGAATCGTTCAGGTAAGGTTAGTGAACTTGTAGAAAGAATTTATTTTTGAATATAGTAATTTGTGGGCGGTTAGCCTGTGATTGTTTTGTACCTACAAGTGTGAAGTCATTTAATCACCGACTTACTACGAGGCATGTACAGCTAAATGATTATGGGAACAAGTCCATTTTTCATATTTTACAAAATTAAGTCTTTGTTGACAGTTTTCAATAATAATAAGGTTAATATGTTGTGCAACAATGAAGATCGGACGATTCCAATAGGACATGTAGCAACAAGTGAAATCTGTCTATGGAGAATTTAATTTTTTTTGCTCACATTATTTTCTTTGTCTAGTCCTTCAGAACCAATCATGATGTCCAGCATCACCTAAAATGTCAACGGACTCTTAATCACTCCTGTATAGCAAGTGTGGATGGAATTATTGGTACATTTTTCATTAATGAGGTTGGTTGTTTGTGATTTTTGTTTTGTACCACAAATTGTAAACAGAAAAGCAGTCTATTACTGGGTGTATTTGTTGCAATGAATTCTAATCTCCATGGTGGTACAGATAAGGAATGTGCCAACTAGTGTGCAGTTTGTAGTTAGAAACTTTAAATCATGTTAATACCCCTAAGCTTTGGCAAGAACAAGTTCATACTTAATTTTTAGTGAAAGTAAGTAAATTTTTATTATAAACTAAATAATAATGAGAAAATCTTGTGAAAATGCAGGCCTGACAAACTGAAAACAAAGTAGATAAAACTGACCATGCTATATTGAATTTGATTGATCTTCGTCAATTTCTTCTTCATATTCTAGTTTTTCAGAACCAAACACCCAATCCAAGATGTCATTGGCTTCATCTGGTACATCCGAGGATACTTTTTACTAACCGAGATACATCATCTCTACAAGCACGGCAGACTGGACTCTGTACATCAACTCCCAATGACTGGACACACTGCTGGGAGGATTTATCTGTCCAACTTGGATACCTGGAAGTACGGATACTAGCCCTACTACACAGACCACAGACTTCACCTTTTTCACCCAGTGTTGACACTGATGAATATGACAGCCTGCGCCTGCTTCTCTCCGCCATGATATTGGACTACATTATAATTTCATTACATAATTAATTAATTTATGCATATTTGAAGCTATTTAGCTTTTTTGTAACAATGTTATGCGCAATTTTAAGTTAATTTATATATTATGTATTGCTTCCAGAGGTTATGCTTTTTCTCTTACCTAATGTAGTCTTGTGTCAAGCTGAAACTACAAATTCCCTTCCTGCCTTAAACATCAACCAGAGTAGCTAAACTTCCTGCCTCAAGCTTCACCACTAACAGAAGGTATTACATTAACCATGTGCGGTGGTATGAATAACTAACCGTGGCCAAATGGGTACAGCATCATTTTTGAATATGCTAAAGTGGAGGACCTAATAAAGTTGTTTTTAAAAGAAGAGCTTAATACCTACTGCAGCAAAGTTTTTCGGACGAGATTTAGATGAAGCGGTATATCATCAATTCATAGGTATATTCATAACTTTATAAGCATTTTTTTTAATAATTAGCTATAATAAACATCAAATTATAATATGGATACAATTTCCCAATTTTTACCCCCAATAATAACAAATGATAAGCAGTTTTGTTACATCATGAATAATTCATGACTCCAAAAAGGGTCGTCAGCAGACACAAATAAAAATGTACGGCGGTCTACGAACTTCCAGTGCATTGGCGAACTGACTGTGCGGGTGCAGTTAAAACTTGAAAACTTAAGGGACTTCCATTTCTATTCGAGTTAATGGCGGTGGTAAGTCAATGCGCTCTTTGTCATGGTTATAAGCCGTGCCCAACAGCATTTACTTGAAAATACATTGTCCACTAGACTACCGCGAAGGTAAGTCTGTGTAGGTGCATGTCCAGTTGTGTCAAAGCATTGTGTGTTACAACCACTACTTAGCTAAAGAATATCACAAAGAAAACTTTTAAATAACGTGTATTGTTTTGTTGTTTTTTTTTCTTCCTTCAATTCAAGCAGTTGCAGAGAGTTGTTACTATGGCACTGAAATCCCTTTACCGTGTATGCGAAATTAAAAAACTGGAATATATTTTTTACGCTCGCACGCCATTTGTGCTCAAGCACATCACTAGTATATGTATGGATTGTACGTATGCCCTTTAAACGCTCGCGCGGGGGAACTTTTTTTTTTTTTTTAAACACGGCTTTTTAGGCTTGACCCCAGTTTATTCTGAAACTACAGCATTAAGCAAGCCTTACTTTATACTTAAGCTCCAAAGTGTGAGAAAATTCCTGCGAAAATGCTTGCTTTTCAAGAAACAAAAAGTTAATTCGACCGGTTAGTATGGCAATTCAGTGTTAGAAGTCAAAATAATTCATATAAAAATAGTAGGCTTTAGGCTCGGTCTCCATTTGTGCTCAAGCACATCACTAGTTTTTTAGATACAAATTAATGACTATAAAGCCACCCACAACCCACTGGCTATGACTCACGATAAATTCTCAAGTTGTAGCGTCCATACGTGTTCCCAGAATTTGTGCACTTCAGCACGGAGCCGTCTAACGCCACAAGGAAAGTATGAATAGTGAGTCGGTTCCTATAAGTGCCTAAGCCGCTTGGTCGTATGACCCCATCGATGGAGAGGAACGAATAACCGCCACTCCGCAAAAATATCTCACCGTCGGTTCCATTGAAGTTGGTGAGAGTCCAAGTAATGGATTGCTGTACTCCATCACATGTGACATTACACACAAACTCTGCTGAACTGAGCGAGTCCACCACGGGGGCCACAGTAGATGGACTGTCGGGGCTCACCAAGCTAAAGCATGGTGCTGATAAAGCTGTAATTTATAAACTTTCAGTGAATTTCAAGTTACATACGTATCTTACTTTAACCTTTCCACACTGTTTACCAGCAAGACTGCATAATGATACTAGCTAGCTATATTATAACAATTAGAATTAAGCTGCTACTAATCTTTGTTCACTCAAAGTTAATTAACTTAATGTAAACTAGCATTACTGCATTACTTATAATTATAGTTAGTGCTACGAAACAACATAACAAGGGACTGGCTAGCTATTAATTATAGCAGCATGACCTAAAAAAATAGCTGGCTATCTAAATAGAGAGGAAAACACTAGAGGGATCCCTCACCTGTGGGAGAGCTAACCACCGCTAGGAGGAGGTAGCTTAGAACGTAACTAAGCCTCATGACAGCCAAACTGAATTCCAAATTGCTGCAGTTCACGCGTGCACGCCGGTTTAAATACACTCAGCGTACGGTGTCTTACTAAAACACAGACAGGACCCACGGACTGGACTAAATTCGCGAAACACTCGCGCACAGCGAGCGCACATAACCGGTCTTTCCACACAGGTGTAACACAATTGAAAATGGGGATGTTTGTTGGCAGCGAGCTTAGTGAGCGAGACAGTATTGGACGTGGCTAATGCAAAATCGGGTATATGTTATCGGCGGCGGCGTATTAATGGCGCCTGGAGTCACTCGTTTAGAATAGATATAATCAAGGCTCACAGCTGCGACTTGGAAGAAAGAATCTGCTTTGGTGTCTTTGGAGAGCTTGATAGAAGGTTGGTGTAGCGGGTAGAAGTTAGAAGCAGTTTCAGTGTGTTAACTTCAACTTCTCAGGAATTTTTGGTGCTATTTTTTTTTCTATCCCTGTTACTGTTGTGACGGATGAATAATAAATATATATAATATGATATTTGCACACCATTAAAAGAAAATGTGAATTATTACTTTTATTTACTAATGTTATTTTCTTTCTATATTTGTGACCGTCTACGGAAAAATCGGGCACAACGCGGCATGTGTAGACGTCGCAAAAAGATCGATTTAGTTCTTAAAATTGTATTAAATAAGCCTAACAAAGGGAACGGTTAGGCGATATATAGCGGGAATGGCTAAAGCTACGGCGATAAAACTTGGAGAGCTTAATATCTGCTTGCCAAGGAGTCTGTAAGTGCAAAAAAAAAATTTTTTGTCGGGCCGCGTTGTGCCCGATTTTCCTGTAGACGGTCACATTTATTAATTAGGCTGTTTATAATCAATTATTATTTTATTGATTTTTTTTTAAATAAGACCTGAATCAAATTTTAGATCATAGTACTATGTCTAATCTACCTCAAGAGGAGAGAAAGGTGCTGGCATGCTCTTCATAGAAATAGATGAGCTCCCATTATGAGAAAGCACAACTCCTTGGTTCTAGGGTACAACTGGCAGGTTCACAACAACAAAAGAGCAGAAGACATGGCTTCCTTGTTTTCCAGAGGAGAGAATAGTAGACCTTGGGCTCTTCTAAGAAGTCATGCCTCCTGAAGGGAAGAATACTACATCCTGGTTATTTAGAAGAGAGGACATGGCACTCCAGTAGAGAGGTCAATGAGAAGGCACAGCTCCTTGGATCCCCTTGATAGTATTGCATACTTCAGAACCTTTGATTTTGTTCATTTCATATTGTATTTGATTATGGCCCTGCTACTATGGAGTTATGATTTTATAATAGTTTTAGTAATATTTTTTTAGAAAGTGAACAAATATTAATTATCTACACTGCTGCTTCTGCCCTACAGTACTGGTAGTCCTTTGAGGTGAAAGCTCTTTGTGGTAAATTGTTTGGTACAGTTAATTGGTACGTGTTCAAATTGTGCGCGACTCGCGTACAATAGTTTTTTTTTTGTTTTTTTTTAAGTGCAACTGTTATCACGCATGCCTGCAAATATCGCAAAATGAAATATGAAAAGAAAAAGAAAAAGACAATGAATATACAAAAAGTTCAGGCTACACCGTCCAGGGAGGGGGTATGGTGGGGAGATGGTGGGGAGACGGTGGAGCCACAGCGATGCAGTGCCCCGCCATAAAGCCATTGCCACGCGGCCAAACAGGTGACTGGTAGTTGGGGTGGAGTCAGAAGTGCCGCAGCGATTCTCGATGGCCCTGCTGATGATGGTGATGGTGCGGATGGTGTCCTCAGCCAACCCACCTAGTGTCTCAGCCACAAGAGGGACGAAGTCCGTCCCGGAAGAGCGGCAAGCTGAGAGGTTGGCTGCAAGCTTCCTCTGCACACCAACTTGGAGGGCATAGCCAGGTGTTTGGGCAGCCTGAGCGATGGTGAGCTCCTGTAGCGGGCTGATGACAAGCACATCAAAGGTGGTCGGACGTCCAAGGCTCCAGCATGGAATGAAAATGTCGCCCGGGCGAGCTTGCGAGCCAGGCATTAAGCCAGGGGTCTCCTTGGAGGGAGCGAGAGCTACAATAGTCAGTTCGCGGAGAGTAAATTGGATCGAGTTACGGGCGGGTTTTGTGGTATTCTACTGAATAGCTTAATTTCTGCAGGTTCCGGTGGTACTGCACCCTTAAATAACGTGATTTGATTTTGTTGCTTCTTTTTCAATTCAAACTGTTGCGGGAGCGTTACTATGACATTTAAACCCCTTTACCTCATACGTAATTTAAAAACTCGACTTTATTTTAATAGCTTGAGTGTTAGTTGTTAAAATCAAATTCAACAATAGTGTAGTTTAAGGATCGCTCGCCATTTGTGCTCAAGCACACCACTAGTATGTATGTATGTATGTATGGATGGTATGTATGCCCTTTAAACGCGCGTGGGGAACTTATTAAAAAAAAAAAACCCCGCTTCTTAGGCTTGACCCCAGTTTATTCTGAAACTCAAGCCTTACTTTATACTTAAGTGCAGAAGTGTGAGAAAAATCCTTCGAAAACGCTTGTTTTTCAAGAAACAAAAAGTTGATTCGACACCGGTTACTATGGCATTGAAGACCCTTTTCCAGACTTAATTTTAAAACTTCGCCGTTTTAGGGGGATACGGAGTGCCGATTGTTGTTTGTCAAAAGCCATTGGTAGTCAAAATGCCTAGTATTAATGCTAAGGAAGCTACTACTTCTCGAGGGAAACTGAAGTAAATACGTAATTCCATATTTGTTAGCTATATATGCAAAAATAGCTCTGACCTTTCTTGTATGCAACTAAAGAGCTTTGGCTCAAATTTGGTACTACAAAAGTTACTACTGCTCCAGAAAAAATGAGGTAAGGAAGTAATTTTGTATTTGTGCTAAATTGATTGTCTTTTTGTTTTGTAGCTGAGAGCTTGTTGTCAAGAATTTGAGGTAATACAGATAGTCAAATTATCAGCAGTTATCACTACTCAGGAAATTGAGGTAAGTAGTAATTCCATATTTATGGGCTAAAATTACAAATAATAACATTGGTGTATTTTCTTTAACATAGCTGAGAGCTTGTTCAAGAGTTACTGGTAATTGAGACCCCTCAGAACGTGCGTCTAACAAACTATGCTTAAATTCAGCAGGCAACAATTGTCTGGTTAAAGGGAATTGGAGCAGCATTAAGGGTGGCCGCACATAGCAACGCGTTCCGCCTGTAGATCCAGACATTAATTTATTCCCCGCCAATACCCCACCATTCGATATACGCGAGCAGGAACAATCGCGCAGTAGTAGCAGAAGTATACCTTGCGAAGTTGTAGTGTTTTAGTTTAGCTTCTTGTTGTCTCATATTTGTTTACAGCAACTCTCCATACGTCGTAGTCTGAGCTCACGCAGCAAGTTGCACCAGGCTGTCTCTCCTCCAGAAGCCGTTCTCCGGACTCTGCGCACCTGAACTCAAGCGGATGGATCCACCAGGCTCGATTTCTGCGGAGTGAAGACTTCCCAAGCTGAGCAGATCTAACACCTTCACCTATGGCTATCTCCAATGAACTGCTCTCTGTTCTGACTCTCTTGTTATTGTTGTATTGATGTTTGTTTACTCTTGAAATAGGCGGGCTCTTTTTAGAACCAATACAAACTAATTGGAAAAAAATTGCTCGCGTACTCGTAGTACGAGATATGGGGGTGGGGCTATTTCTTAAGAATTGTGAGTGGAATTAAAGTTTCAATTTTTGTATGAGTTTTTCTTGGAATCTAATCATGAGAACGAGAATTTTTTTTACACACGGATAGAACATAAAAAAATGAACTGCACCATTATTTGAAATTTTCAATATCTTTTAAAACGAAAAAAATGCGAATAAATCAATAAGTAATATAGAAATGAGAAAAAACTCGTTATGGTGCAGTAGAGTAGCGGCATGACTAGCAGTGTGCCGAATTACAGAGCTCCAGCTTCACCCATTGGTCCAAAAAAGTCCTACAAAGTTGGAAGTCGGGACCACGATGAACACAAGTGATGACTTGGTTGACACATACTTACCTGAATATTTGTGGAGAAGAAAGTTTAAAAATGATGATCCTTCTTTAAAAATGTATGAGCATGTAAAGGAACAATACCCACTTTAATCAACCAATTTTGGTTCTATATAACCCTTATATCTTACTTAATATCATTGAAATTCCACTAATTACACTTTGACGCCATCAATCTTATAGCTGAACCCGATCAATTGTAAGGTGACGCGACGCGATGCGCTCACAAGGTGACGCGACGCGATGCGCTCAATGTAGGACCTAGGACCTAAAGTAAAACGTGACCGTCAATTGATAGCAAAACTTGGTAGCTAGATAAATGTTTACACTATATTACAAATATTAAGTCATCATGGAACTTGGAACACAATAACTAAACTAAGATCTTTCTTTATTTGGAATACTAGTGATGTGCTGAGCGCAAATGGCGAGCGAGACTAAACACTATACTATTTTTATATGAATTATTTTGACTTCTAAAACTGAATCAACTGAAAATAAGGTCGAGTTTTTTAATTACGTATACACGGTAAAGGAATTTCAGTGTCATAGTAACAACTCGCTGCAACTGTTTTAATTGTAGGGGAAAAACAATAACAAAACAGTACACGTTATTTAAATGTTTTCTTTGTGATATTCTTTAGCTAAGTAGTGGATGTAAAGCTCAAAGCTTTGACACCTACATGAGACTTACCTTCGCGGTTAATCTAGTGGACAATGCATTTTCAAGTAAATACTGTTGCGTACGGCTTATAACCACTACAAAGAGAAATTGAAGTCCCGTAAGTTTTCACGTTTAACAGCACCCGTAAGTTTTCACGTTTTAACAGCACCGTAAAGTAATTCAAAACGGTGAACAATCCAATTTCTAGGGTGATACGGGTACTGATCGATAAACAGAGGATTCTGATTAGTTAAGTTCGGGACTGGGTCGACCACCGAACTAACACAAAAACGCGATGGTCAAAGTACAAAAATGCCTTACGTATTATACGTCCAAACATACATAAACAAACAAACATCCCCGATTTTCAATTGTGTTACCCCTGCAAGTGTCTCGCTAGCTACCTCGCTCCCGAATTAATCAAATTTAATAATTGTCTGGAATCTCTAATCCCAAACTACACTGATTATCATATATCAATGGAAACTAACTCTCAGTGGACTCCCTTGTATTATTTACATACTATCTCTTATCTAGCTAAAAAGGATAATGTACGTATTTTGTAAGTCATCAAATACTAGTGGTGAGCTTGAGCACAAATGGGAGCGAGCCTTAAACTACACTTTTGTTAAATGATTGATTTTAACAACGAACACTCGAGCTACTAAAATAAAGTCGAGTTTATAAATTACGTATGCGGTTAAGGGGTTTCAATGCCATAGTAACCGCTCCCCGCAACTGTTTGAATTGAAACATAAACAACAAAATCAAGTAAAGTTAACTTTGTGACATTCTTAATAGTAGTTGTAAAACACAATACTTTCACCAACTGAACATACCTACGCAAGACTTACCTTCGTGGTTCGTCTAGTGGACAATGAATTTTCAAGTAAATGCTGTTGAGTAGGGCTTATAACAGTGACAAATAGCGACTAAGTCGAATAGAAATGGAGCTCCCATAAGTTTTTGAGTTTTAACTGCACCCGCAAAAGAATTCAAAGCAATAAACAATTCAATTTCTAAGGTGATACGAGTAATTGTCGCTACACAGGAGGATTCTGTTTAGTGAAGTTTGCGAACGCGGAGCGGACACAAAAATATGGAGTGTCAAAGTGTACAAACTGACATACATGCGTCCAAACATTATATATAAACTAGTGGTGTGCTTGAGCACAAATGGGAGCGAGCCTGATATTTAGTTAACATAAAAATACAGTATTATTACTATGTTTTATTTCATGCAAACCAACCTATAGCAGTTATGACCTTTTATTTCAGCAAACTAATACAAAATCGCCCTCCAACCTGATTTGGTAACTTTTGTAGTATCAAACATCTGCCATTCTGATAATCTCAATTACCAGTAACTCTTGAACAAACTCAACTACGATAAAAAAAATAAACCAGTACTATTATTTGTAATTTTAGCCAACAAATATGGAGCTAACCTCAATTTCCTGTGTATTGATAACTTCTATAGTATCAAATTTAAATTACTTTGACTATCTGGGGGACCTCGAATTCTCACAACAAGCTCTCATCATAAAAACATAAGACCATCAATTTTAGCACACAAATACAAAAATTACTTTCTTACCTCATTATTTTTTGAGAAGTGGTAACTTATGTAGTACCAAATTTGAGCCATTCTGACTATTTGAATTTACCAGTCACTGTTGACAACAAGCTCTTAGCTACAAAAAAGAAAGGCCAGAGTTATTTTGCATTTTAGCAAACAAATATGGAATTACGTACTTTGACAACCAACAAGCGGCACTCCTATCCCCTCATAACGGCGAAGTTTTGAAATTAAGTCTCACCATACACCACCTTTTGCACGCTCTGGAGAAAGTTGACTTCTTCAATGCCATAGTAACCGGTCGAATCAACTTTTTGTTTCTTGAAAAGCAAGCATTTTCGCCGAAATTTTCTCACACTTTGGAGCTTAAGTATAAAGTAAGGCTTGCTTAATGCAGTATTTTCAGAATAAACTGGGGTCAAGCCTAAAAAGCCATGTTTTTTTAAGAAAAGGTTGCTGCGCGCGTTTAAAGGGCATTCCTATATCCATACATAAAGTTATAGCTCATGCCAAATTTGTGCACTTTGGAATATCCATTTTATAATCACAATCATGTAGTCTGGGGTAAACTTGATCATTATGAGTTATTTACCAGTAGGTGTGGATCCTTTTGTTGGAATTTTATAGTGGAACTAGCTACCAACATAAATTGAACAAAGTGATCTTCCACAATGGAAAATATCTAAATGCATGGTATTAACTATAGCTAGCTGTTTAGGCCCTGCCAAACTGAGAACTGTCTGTGAACACACCATAAATCATACTCCATTTGCACACAGGCAGTTCAAAAGAAAAGATAATAGCGTGAGTGTGGGGCATGATCTCAGAAGAGAGCTTCAAGACAAAAACACTGAACTGATAGATAGTCAGTTTCTTTATTTAGTTTGTATGTATGCTTATATCATTTATGGTATCACATAACTAGTTCAGCGAGCGAGCGAGCGAAGCTGACTATCAGTCGTGTTCCATTAAGATTTCTGATATATATATACTAGTGGTGCGCTCGAATAGTGCAAATGGCGAGCGAGCTGGCCCTAGCTGAAAATAAAATGAAATAATGCCACTTAGAGAAAATGCAAATTTAAAATGAGTACACTGTATGATAATTTTAGGGGGGGAAATGATTGTTTCGCTCTTTTTTGAGCTCATCAGCATACCATAACCATACATACATACAAAGTTACCAACCATTTCAAAGTTTTGTATAAACCAGATAGACAATCTGTCAGTTGATACTGTACACTATTCCAAGAATGTATTGCATATGTGTTATTAACTATTGCTGCACACAATTTCACGTTTTTTAAAAGTTGGTAATTTTGGATGTGACATATGATAGATATGGACAATCATCTGTACTCATCTTCGACAGATGATTGCCCCCCTCCGAATATAATATTTCGGAGGGGACCATAGTAGTCACATTTTCAAATGCACTGATATTTACTTTGGGTCCTTTTTAGAAAATTTTAATGAATGTAAGATCATTATTATTATTATTTGTGAAAATGTTTAATAATAATATTTTGTGATACAAAAAAATGCTTCAGGACTGTTAAAAAAGTAGAACTTGAAATTTTGTGCTAGTTATATGAAATTTATGTTCATGATAAAACCATTTATTTCTACTTTCATATTTAAAGAAGAAAGTTAATACTAAAAGTTAAAGCAAATAAGGTGTACATTTGTCAGCAGCTTGCTGCAGTCAAAAATCTTTCTTTACGCAGGTGTAAACTTGAAGCAGGTATAAACTTGAAGCACTCGAGTATAAGAATTTGACTATAAAAATATTCAAAATTTATAAGACTTGAGTTCAATACTTGACATTGAAATTTTTAAGAACTTGAGTATAAATTTGATGAGCATAAAATATGACATTTAGTTGAATATAGTTGATGAAAAATAACTTAGGACCTCCAGCTTAAATACCCAGTTATTTATACTGGCACACAAGCTAGGTTCTAAATGGACAAATAATTTGAGGACTATTTGGATGGCAAACTGTACCGAAATGTGTGGACATAGACGACACTTTGTGATTACTGGGACTCCCTGCCACCCAGTTAGTGAGCTCAGGAAACACCGGAAATCCCAGCAAAAAATGCATTCCTGGAGGTCGTCTTTGCAGAGGCACACAAAGAGCTCAGTGCTCCACATTATTACAGCCCACACATTGTGAAATCAGTACATGAGTCCAAGAATGCTAATTTTGGTGTCTCCTAATAAAGTCAACTCAAACTACTACCATAAAGACAATTCCCGCTTTACAGCAAGAAAGACAATAATTACAAAGCCTGTGCGCTATGCATTTGATGTGACCACTATTAAATTTTGCCAAATTTAACCAATTACTGTACTGAATTGACCACATCTGGTTAACAGCATGGTGCACATACATAGCCATTTGATGTGTATCTGTATGACTGAAATTAAATGTACCATGCACCATACCTGGGATATATAGATTCCAACCACTCACGGTATCATAACTGTATATTGGGGTGGTATCCAGAAGGTGTGCCAATGCTATGACTTCAACCTCCGATCCCCATGCCCTGTTTTGATTCATCCTGGTTGCTGCAATATACTGCTCAATTCCCAGCTCCCATTCTGCATCTGTATAAACTGAGCCAACACGGTGCACTTCTCCAAGATTGTGAATCTGTCTCAGAAGAGGAGCAATCTGATGTGGCCATATCGCATCCCCAATTGTTTTCATGTGCTGTACGATAGCACCTCGTATAGCTAAGTGCTGCTCTTCCGATCCTGTAAGAATCAAAGAAAAGGATCGAAATAGGCAATTTCCATCGCCAACTATCCTCTTGAAATTGGTCGGACGTGTTAATGGGACATTAGAACCACCAGGAGTGACTCCATTTGGTCCACAATACTGCAATCCAAGTCTTTCACATTGTGCACGTTGCCACTCTTCATTGACAGGGTTATAGTGGAATTGATGAGTATGGGTGTCAACGCTAGTGACAACAACATTATCAGTGAGACTCTTTTTTCTTTCGACCGGAAGAGGTGGTTCATTAGCGATAACATTTTTGCAGTCTCCATTACAGCAGCCATCATGTACTTCCCCTGATGATGGAATTGGAATATGGGGCACATTTGTTGCTGTTTCTGCTTCTTCTGCCTCCTCGCTAATTCTGTGATCTGTGCACGACTCAGACTTGACTGACAGTGTTGTTTGTGAGCCTAAACTATTGCTGAGTTTCTCTAATCTGAGGTCTTCATTGAGTCTTTCCTTATGACGTCTGCTGCTGGCTAGATGTGCTACACGTTGAAAAGCAAACGGAGGATTGAAAAGCAGATCTTTTACATGCCGCACACGTGAGCATGCCACAAAAGTCATTCCAGCCGAGAATTCTTTCTTCCCCACATCAATGTCAACTTTGTCTAATGTCATACCTTGGGACTTGTGAATTGTAACTGCCCAGGCCAATTTTAGGGGAAGCTGGAGTCTCGAGCGTGGGTAGGTAGAGGACAACCATGTGCGGCGTAGTGGAACTATTGGAACAGTGCCATCTGCCAGAGTAGGACCAGTGTAGAAATCAAACTTTACTGTCACTGCTACTGGTAAACTTGGTGGTGATTTCATAGTTGCCAACTATCCCGGTTTTGCCGGGATTATCCCGATTTTTTTTGCCTTTCCCGGATCCCACCCGGTTTACTTACTTGCAATAGGATTTCCCGAATTCTTGTAAACCCACATAACTTTTTCCAGGAATTGTTACATAAGTTAGCCACACACCTGACCATCACCACAACAGAGAGCTGCACAGTCAAGCACAGTCAGCAAGTCTGGATAGAGATCGGCCAAATACTCAAAATCGAGTACCCGTTATTAGGTCCGCGTAACGCCAAAAATACTCGATTCCACGTACAACAAAGAGGGTTAATAACTATTAGCTAACAGCTGCACACAATAGTCTGCAAGTTAGTCTGCTTGATATCAGTGGTTTGTGTAGTGGTATAGCTATCTGTACAGCATATCTACAAGGGTGGTTACTATAAAATATTTTTCATATAAAAATGGCTACTCCTCCTCCACCAAAAAAAGCCAAGTCTCAATGTCATTTTTTGAGCAAATGGATAATGGATTATCCAGGAATTGGGAAGAGCTCTAAAGGTAACAATGAAAATGTAACAGGCACATTACTACATGTCATACAAACAACATATAAATGATAATAGGTGAACCATATGCAAGGTGCACGTTCTGCTGCTCCGACTTTAGTGTTGCCCACGGAGGGAAGACCGATGTGGTGACTCATATCAGCACCAAGCGACACAAAGAAGCAGGAAAGGCAATAGCAGCTTCCAAGTCAGTGTCGTCTTTCTTTAGGCAAGAAATCAGCAGCAGCACCATCAAAGCTGAGTCTTTGTGGACCATGTTCATAGCTAAGCATAATATGGCTTTCTTGTCCAGTGACCATGCAAACAAGCTATTCAGGGAGATGTTCCCTGATTCAGAGATAGCCAAAAAATTTGCATGTGGTCGCACCAAAGCAACAGCCATTGTAAAGGAAGCCCTATCCCCATTCTACCACAAGAAGGCTGTCAACAACCTCTCCAATGCATTTTCTATTCTTACTGACGAATCAAATGACAAGATTGACAAGTCGTGCATAATTCTGGTGAGGGTTATGGATAGTGCTGTAGGAGATGTCAAGACTCGATTTCTTGACATGCCTGTTGTAAATGTAGGCAATGCACCGAATCTCTTTAGAGCCTTAAAGGATTCTTTGGAGAAACATGGGCTTGATTTCTCTAAAGCCATGGCTTTCATGAGTGACACAACAAATGTTATGAAGGGGGCACGCTCTGGGGTTCAAAAGCTCATCAAGGACGAGATCCAAACGTTGTACGATGTGGGATGCATTTGCCATCTTGCAAACCTCACCATTAAAGCTGGCTTACAGGAACTGCCAATAGACATACACCAGCTGTTTGTAGACATGTTCTATTACTTTCAGCATAGCAGCAAGAGAAACCAGGAGTTTGTTGATAATTGGCACTCCATGTTCACTTCTGAGCCGGGTGTAATTCTCAAACATTGCCCGACTCGCTGGCTTAGCCTCCTTTGATGTGTAGATAGATACTTGAAGCAGATAAATGGCTTAGTCTCTTACTTTCTTTCCTGCAATGAACAAACAGCTAAAGTAATTAGCATCATGGATAGGCTCGAAAATCCCTTTACTAAACCCATACTTCATTTTTTGATTTACGTGCTGCCCTGTATGGATCGGTTTAACAGGCTGTTCCAGAAATCGTCAGAGAATACAACATGTGAACTCTATGTTGAGATGAATAGGCTTGTGCGGCTATATGCAGCAAATCTTATAACCAATGATGCTATTTTGGAAGCCACTAATAATCTGAGACTTCTAAATTTTGATGCAACTAACCAGCTACCTGATGAAAACTTGGGGATTGGAGATAATACATGGGTAACATTAGCTGTAGTTGAACAGGAGCACGATACAAAGTCTTTCTTTGCTTCCATCAGAAGGTTTTACCTCTCATCCATCAAGAAGATGCTAAAGAAATTCCCATTCGGTGATTTATTACTCAATGATTTGGGCATTCTACAGCCAAATAAAGCATCTACATATGAAGCGAACACAGTCTTAAGGCTGGCAAAGAAGTTTCCTCAGCTAGAATTGGATACACCTGAGCGTCTTGACCAATTAAAGGAAGAGTTTAGTGACTTTCTTTTGTCTCCTTCAGAAATTCAACCCCTTATTTCTTCTTACAGTGCTTGGGACCCTAGTTTCAATGCATACAGAGCTGCAGAGAAGGTGGAAAAACCTCGTCCTGGAGCATTTTGGCACCAGATTGCTCAGATGAGACCCGTTGATGGTGAACCAAGGTTTCCTCTCCTCTCTAAACTCATGGCTGGGCTTCTTTCCATCCCTTCCTCCAATGCTGACAGTGAGAGAGGCTTCTCCATGTTGAGGAAGATACATACTGACCAAAGGTCAAATCTTGACCACTCAACAGTTGTTAGTCTGATGTCCTTGAAATTCAACTGTGACAGTTGCTGCTACGACACTAAGCTTTCTACTGAGCTCCTTTCAGACTGCAAGAAGGCAACATTCAAATCTTTGCATCAGGCATCATCTGCTACTGGCTCATCATCTGCTGCTGACTCATCATCTCAATAATTGATCATTCAAATCACCACAATCTGCTACACATACAAACTCATCATCCAATAACCATATTCATACTATCTTAATGATATTCATGATGGTTAGTTAGTGGGTGCGGCCTATCCCGATTTTTCATTTTAGAAAGTTGGCAACTATGTGATTGATCTGCACCATCGTAGCAAATTGACACAACTGTACCAAGTGCTCCATTAACCAGTCCAACTTGAACCCACAGATTAGCAGTCAGCATTACACGTGCCTTGCATGCTAAAAAAATAACTGGTTCCAATCCACCAGCATCACTTGCAGGAATTCTGCTAGCTCTAGGACCAGAATGGATGGCTTCAATTCTTGCTACTGGCTGAGAATTTGTTTGCAATTTTTCAACATTGTACTCAGCCACTGCTGCAGCAGTTGGAAAAAGATGTAGAGCTTCCTGAAATGTGCTGGCACTTCCTACTGCAGCTGGAGTCTGTTTCATCAGAACTTTCCAGTCATCCAAAGTAATTTCACCATTTCTGAGACGCATGAGTAATTCTTTAAAGTCTAGGCTTTCTTGCCTGAGTACTTGTTTCAAAACAATACCACAATCAAAGAGACGATAATTAGCACTGCCAAGGTCAGACAGTTCAGATTTTGTTGCTGTAGTGTACAGTGGCAAGTCCATCACTGGTGGTAGTTGACCCCAGTCTCCAGTCAGTAGACAGGAACATCCACCCAGTACCTCATGAGATCTAGATTTTTTTTCATTAAAAAAACAACATGAAACACAGTTGAGTTACGAGTAACAATAAACAGATACCTTTGAGGAAATGCCTGACGAAGTCTTCTGTCTACCTGACCAAATAGTTTTCGGCCAACCATTGACATTTCATCAATTATCAAGTACCTAACGCCACAAAGTGATCCTTGAAGAGCACTGAGACGCTGTCCCTCCAAGTCCTTAAAGTCTCCAGTGACAGGAATGCTGAGAAGCAAATGAAGCGTATAGCCATCTACATTGTAAGCTGCCACTCCAGTTGGAGCTGTCACACGAAGGCAATCGCCCAACAATTTCTTCAAGCACTTTATCAAATATGACTTTCCAGTTCCTGCTGTGCCAGAGATGATCATCCTTAGAGGTGACCCACACAGTTTGCCATGGTAGTGATTGAATACCATTTGGTAAGCTTCACTCTGCTTTCCTTTCAAATTTTGTGCTTCAGCCTCAGTTTCATATGCAGAGTAGACAAAATGCTGTATGTGCTGTGCAATAAAGGAAGGCATTTCCTGCAAGTTGTCATACTTTTTTCCAGCAGCAGACCAGTCGACTTCACAAGTAGAAGCAACTTGCTCAAATTCTGTGTGATGATAACAGAGCTGCATCCAATCCAGTACAGTGTTCTTGTTTTGATCATCATTGTCATCGTTATCACATGCCTGCAAAAAGAATACATATAAATGAATAAAAAATGAATTGTTTGACAATATAAATATGTGACCGTCTATAGGAAAACCAGGCACAACGCGGCACCTTCGAATTTTTTTTTTTGGCACTTACGGAGTTGTCGGCGTCCAGATATTGAGCTCCCCAAGTTTTATCGTCGCAGCTTTAGTCGTTCCTGCTATAATAGACCTAACCGTTCCCTTCCGCAGGCTTGAAACAATACATTTTTAAGAAATCGATCGATCTTTTCTCGATATTACGCACGCCGCGTTGTGCCCGGTTTTCCCGTAGACGGTCACATATAGTCACCTCTTCATCAACAGTCTGTTGATCTTCTGCATGTGCCATTTCTAGCCTATGAATATCATCAGCAAGATATTTTGGCACATTACCAGACTGAAGAAAAGTAGCATAAGCAGCTGCATATGTGTCACATCCTCCAAGTAGCTCATCCAGTTGAACAAAAGGCTTGTGAAGCATGAGTTTCTGCTTTGAATATTGCTCATATTGTGGTCCTTGTGGATCTGGTGAGCAATAAGGACGTGGTATCACTATTACATCTTTGTTCCTTGGCACCAGTGCACTGCCAATTTTCTTGGGGATTCTAACAAATTTCAGCAGGGACATTTCTCTATACTCTGGGACATCAGGACGAGCACAATAGTGGTCCAGTTGGGAGTCCACAGTCACAGATTTGTCTTCTTCAAATGTTTCGGTCACCTGTCGAGAACCATCAAGACTAAGAACAACGAAATCTCGAGAAGCTCTAAACAAGGGCAGCATCAAAAGAAGATGACATGTCTCCTGTGCAGAAAAATCTCTCTCTCCAATAGTGCTTGTTAATAGCTTTTGCACTACTTTGAGTGGTGTGGCATCCTCTTTGATGCTTTTCATGATTGTACTGTATACTTCTTGCAGACCTTTTGAACGAGGCTCAGATTGTGTAGCATATTTTGCCACATACTTGATGACTTTGTTTCTGGACATAATGTACTGCATATCAACATTGGCTCTCCAAGCTGACAATTGTACTGGGTTGTAGGCATTCAACAAATTGTCATTTCTGGAAGTCAACACTATAGGTTCACCTTCTTGTGTGGTGATAGTAGTCACTTGCTGTAATGGTTTGGGGTAGCCGAACCTGCACTCCTGCTTGCATCTCTTACGCTTCAAGCAATATGATGTTGAGCATCTTGTGTGCCGTTTGCAAGTAGCAACTAAATCAACCAGGTCCATTTCCAAGTTATTTATGCCTTGGTATTGTTGGTTGCACACATGCGGTTTAATCTTAGGTAAGGGAATAGAATTGATTATGTTGTTCCCATCAGCAGGAATTCCTGGGTCATTGTACTAACCAGGCCATCAACATAATATGCAGTAATCCTCTCAGCAGCATCCAACAATTCAGCACTGTCATCAGATGACAATAGTTTCTCAATGTCTGGTGCATTGTGCAGCCAAGCTACACCATGTACATGAGGAGATCCCCTGTGCTGCCACTCGAATTTGAACCAGTAATCTGTGGCTTCAAGAACATCCACATAAAATGTTTTCATGAACTTGCTAATTCGTTCATAGAACAACCAATCAGCAATGGCCGGGTTGTTATTGACTGAAGAGCTGCGGCTGGAACTTTCATCTGGTTTTCAGCAATCAAACGAGCCAGCTCAGGCCACTGATTGTCAGCAGCACTATAAGTGAATAATATAGTGGGCATATCGAGACAGTCAATCATGGAAATGAGCCTACTTCGCTGCTTGAACCAAAATTGTTTAGTTCCACGTAAGCTGGTGGCATAATGTAGTACTCGGTTGCTGAGCTCTTTCCCTCCACTACTGATAATTTCCTTCAAGTTTTCCAATGACAGACGTGCATCTTTTGGGTGTTGCTTTATGTAAATCTTACCAGTTTGGATGGCACGCCATCTCATTTCGGTGTTGAGAGCAAAATATCGAAAACGAGGATGTTTGGCAAACCTGCCATCTTCATAACGCATCAGATGCTTGAAGTAATTCCCCACCATCACAGTACGCTGTCTTGGAGCCAAAAAATCACCATTACCAGTGGGAAACAATGTAGGGAAGGCACAAGAGATGTATCCTTCGGTGACAAACTCATTTATTGGAGTGTCCCCTCGAGACGGCCATGGAATTATATTGTCTGGATGCGGTTTTTGTCGCTCATTTATGGACTTCTTAACAGTCTCTTTTTCTGTGCCCTTTTGCACAGTAATTGGAACAAAGGATCCCAATTCTTGATAACTTTCATCATTTTCCTCTTGTTGCTTGGCTTTTGTCTTCAATTTTGATGGCTGCATCTTCAATAGTGGTGATATTGGAAAGATTTCCATCAATAGGGAACTGCTTAACTTCTTCCATATCAATTGTCACATCACGATAATACTTGTTGTGCTGTTTTAGCCACAGGAGAGCATGTAGGACGACTGAGCGTCTCACTCTAAAGTCCTTGTGAGTATTATCTGAGCCATGTTTCCTCACGATCAACACATCAAGATTTTTTGTGTTTCTTGGAAGGCTGGACGCAAAAGAAGTGACATCCTGTGGCAGGTTGATTACATGGCCTTTGTATCCATACTGACCATGGGGTAGTCGATAGATGGACATTAGTGGCATAACAGTCGAGATCAACATTTCCTCTGCTTGCGACAACCCCTTAATTTTGAATATGTGACAGGCTCTGGGAAAACTAGGAATTTCGGGCAAAAATTGAAATTGAGATATAGGTTCCAGAACTAAGTCATCTGGAAAAATTCTTTCTTTCACCTATTTTTTGCAGAATTAGTCTTAGTGACCCTTACTCTAAGTCTATGCCAAATTTCAAATGTCAAAACAACTTAAAAGACCTCAAGCGTGCTGTGGAACGACACGCTACTTTTTATTCTCTCTCGTTCTCGAGGTACAATAAACGGGGAATGGGTGGAGTTTCAAACAAGCAGCTAAAAAAACGGCATAACTTTGAGACTATTGCATGCAATCTACAGCCTACCTCTGGCAGAAAGTTTACTACTACATCGAGTAGAGTAGCCAAGGATTCCGACAAGACAGGCTGTGAGACGCTCTGAAAGCTAAAAAGAACTCTACGCAAACTTCGTTAGTCGCCGTTAAAAAGCGGCTGCACAATTTAATTGCGTATGCGGAGTACGCCGTTAAGTATACGGAAACGTTAATTATACCGGAAGTGGATATTCAATTTATGTTTTCACGATTTCTAGTTCAATTGCTTTGCTGAATACAGCCCAGTTCAACTGCCAGTTTCTGTGCGAGTCAAAGGTTTTACCCTCCAGTATTTTAGCACTAAGTTGAGATAAATTGTAGCTTTTTATTAACATAAAAAACTCATTTTTTTTTGGTTTGCCTGAAATGCCTGGTTTTCCCAGAGCCTGTCACATATAAATATAAACATATAAACGTTATTTTATGGTACTCAGTTATCAATAGATGAATATATTATATATTTAATAATTATGCTTCACAGCTTATTAGAATGCTTTTATTGCTTTATATGTAATTTAAATTTACTCAGATACAGTTACATGGATGGAATAATTATAAAATGTGTATAATGTGAGGATGTATTTATATTATGCAATGTTTATTATTAAAGTGATTTCAACAGGTTAGTTCAGTAATACAATAGAAAATTCAAAATTATGTCACAAACCTGTAATTCATTGGGCACTGCTCCAGGATTGATATTGTTTTCAGAGGAATAAAGTTTTGGGTTTGCTTTGTCTCGATAACATCGTATACATTTAGTTGAGAGTGATGCCATTTTAGTGCCAGGAAATTTTTCTGAGCATACAATACATATTGTTGACTCGATTGAAGACATTTCGTGATGAAATTTGTCCATCTTCTCATTCACAACTTTATCTTTAAGAATGGCTTGATGAATTAGAGGAGCAGTTTCATTATTATGTAAATGTTCAGTATTGACAACTTTTAATACTGCATCTTGAGCAAATTGTCGTTTATAGACACTCATGTTTTGAAGTCTAGCAGATTTTTGTTCTGGAGTTTCATTGGCCAAAGCATTTTCTTTATAAGCACATTGACACTTCAATCGAACAGCTCGTTCATCTGATGTTTCTTTAGCCAGTTTTTTTTCCTGCAAATTGTTCCGATGTTTCAGTCAAGAAGCCCGTTTGTGTACAGTTTCGTTTGCTATTTTTTCTTCCTGAAGAGTGCTTTGATGCTTTAGTCTACTAATTGCTGAGTACGTATAGGGGTACCATTTTTATCTTGCCAATTGATAGATTCATCCATATTAGAACTATTGCAACGATTTGGGGGTTGAGGAGTGTGTAATAATTTCACTAAGCGTTCATCTTGAAGAACACTCAGGCGTTCCAGCCGAACAGCTCTGTCATCTCCGGTTTCATTGGCTAAATGTTCTTTTTGCAAAATCCTCATATTTTGTAACCTAGCAGATCGATTCTCTTGGCTCTCAATTGCTCGTCTATGTTTTTGCTGAATTCTTATTTTATTTAATCTAGCAGCTCTTCTATCAAGGGATTCTTGTGCTAGTTTGCTCCTCTTATGCTCTAATCTAACTTCTTTGTGCTCTTGGGATTCATTTGTTTCATCAATTTTTCTATTTTTTAGTCTTTGCTCAGTTTCTAGAGGACTTTCTGCTTTGCGTTTAGCCCTGCCCTTTTCATTTCTTTTTTTAAGGCGGGCTTGCCTTTCTTGTTCGGTTTCTGCCCTCCTCATTTCTTGTGCCCTCTGGTTTCTTTTATCAAGGCGAGCCCGTTTTTCATTCGCACTTTCCTTTTTCAGGTTGGGATTATCGAGCTCCATTAGTTATAAAGCACAAAACCTTGACAAGTAAAAGAAAATAAGAATAAAATAAATGAAACAGTCACACGAAGTATAGAACTTAGCCTTAGTTCGCCTAATCCACACCGCAATTGCTTTCGGAATCTCGTATCCAGGTAGCAATAACGTGGGTGCTCAGTTTACTTGGTTTTTATACAATTAAATCAGAAAAGCTGCGCAGTAACGTGCAAGAGTAAAAGGCGGGAGAAATGTTCTAGGCGAGACTAACCATCGGTTTTGTGTAGTTTGTGCATGATCAGTAGCTACTTAGCGGTTAGATTTGTCACCTGCTTTAATAATGGAACCAGAGCCTATGGCAGAACAAGTGAGTAGATTATTTAGGAGAAGAATTGTATCAGTTGTGATATAATTGTGTTAGAATGGAAGACAAAAGGAAGAGAAGACTGAGCCCCCAGTGGCTCAGGAAATAAAAAAAGTTTTAAACAATAAAGTGAGTAGATAGCTATATAGTATTAAAATTCTCATAATTTACTTCATTTTAATACAGAAAAAAACAAGAAGAAGAAAAAGAAATAGGTAAGTCATTATGGTTTAACCTGTAGCTGTTATGATATGATGCACTTTTTTTTGTAGACAGCAATACCACCATCAGAAGAGCTAATACATTATACTATTTAAATAACTTATTTATCTTAACTGTCCATATTAACTTATATATCTTAACTCCATATTAACCACTTAAAATATATATTTTAACCAATTATAACATATAATAATTATATGCTTTAAAATGTGTAATCTTTGTATTATCATGAAGAGTTATGTGATGGCTATCTAGCTAGCTCAAAACTCAGAAGTTTGTGGTTATGGGCATAGCACCCTCCATGGTTTTAAAAGTGGCCACACCTTGAACAAGTCTACAATTGTTCTCTTCAATATAGGGCCAAATATAAATTTGCCGTTTGAATGCTATGAGTTAGAAAATGGACTCAATAAGTACACAAGACGTAACTGTGTAGGCAAAAAAATCAGATAAGTCAGAGACAAAAACCTAACCTGTCAATTAAGGTAAAGATTTTTCATTAGCTAAGCAGTACTTGTAGCACACAGCACCTTTACATACGCTTGTTCACTTGATGTACCAACACAAAAATTACTTCCTTCAGTGATTTGACATTAGTAGTTGTAAGCACAATACTTTCACACAACTGAACATACCTAGGCAAGACTTACCTTCGTGGTTAGTCTAGTGGACAATGAATTTAAAAAAATGCTGTTGAGTAGGGCTTATAACTGTGACAAATAGCGTATTAACTTACCACCCTCACTAACTCGAATAGAAATGGAGCTCCAGTAAGTTTTTGCACCGCATAACAATTCAAAGCGATAAACAATTCAATTTCTAAGGTGATACGGGTAATGGTCGCTAAACCAGAGGATTTTGTTTAGTGAAGTTTGGGACGGGGTCGAACGCCGAGAGAACACAAAAATACGGAGGGTCAAAGTACAAAATGACATACATACGTCCAAACATATATAAACTAGTGGTGTGCTTGAGCACAAATGGCGAGCGAGTCTGATAGTTAGGTAACATAAAATGTTACTATTTTTAGCTTACTTCATGAAAACACTATAATAGCAGTTATATGACATTTGATTTCAGCAAACAAATACAAAATCACTCTCTTACCTGATTAATGGTAACTTTTGCAGTATTAAACATCAACCATTCTGATAATCTCAATCACCAGTAACTCTTGAACAAGCTCTCAGCTACGATAAAAATAAACCAGTGTTATTATTTGTAATTTTAGCCAACAAAATAATATGGAATTACTACTTACACCATTTTTGAGTATTGATAACTTCTGTAGTATCAAATTGAAGTTACTTTGACCATCTGAATTACCTTGAATTCTTGACAACAAGTTCTCACCTACAAAAACAAAAGACAATCAATTATAGCACACAAATACAAAATTACTTTCTTACCTCATTTTCTTGAGCAGTGGTAACTTTTGTAGTACCAAATTTGAGCCAATCTGACTATTTGAATTTACCAGTCACTGTTGACAAGAAAAATGAAAGGCCAGAGTTAATTTTGCATATTTAGCTAACAAATATGGAATTACGTACTTACCTCAGCTTCCCTCGAGAAGTAGTAGCTTCCTTAGCATTAATACTACGGCATTCTGACTACCAACGGCTCTTGACAACCAACAACCGTCACTCCGTATCCCCCCATAAAACAGCGAAGTTTTGAAATTAAGTCTGGAAAAGGGTCTTCAATGCTATAGTAACTAGGCGAATCAACTTTTTGTTTCTTGAAAATCAAGCATTCTCGCAGGAATTTTCTCACACTTTGGAGCTTAAGTATAAAGTAAGGCTTGCTTAATGCTGTAGTTTCAGAATAAACTGGGGTCAAGCCTAAAAAGCCGTGTTTTTTGGAGGAAAAAGTTTCCCGCGCGCGCGTTAAAAGGGCATACTACCATCCATACATACATACATATATATAACATATACCCGATTTTGCATTATCCACCCCTAATTCAGCGAGCGAGCGAAGCGAGCGAAGCTGACTATCAGTCGTGTTCAATTGAGATTTCAGATATATTATATAATATATTATGTAGGTATGTATGCTTACGTCAAAAAATTTCCCCCCGCTTCTAATTACGTAAGTTAGGTAAAGCGTTCACAGTTCCAGTATTTTTCAATTAACGAGCATGGAGCTGCTGCACTGCCTTACGCAACTTTGTTTTAACCAAAAAGTTTATAGCTACTCTCTTCTTGGCGAAAGACTGAATGGCAAATTGTCAAGCTGCGCTTCTTTGCCACTGCTTTCGAAGTTTATTCAGGTAATTATGTTGTTATTGTTAACTCTTCATGCATAATCATTGCTATTATTTAGCGATTTCCTTCACAAATCATCTTTACCTATACTCATATATTTACTCGCTCGCCATGCATTTGCGCTATTCGAGCGCACCACTAGTACTGTCTCGCTCGCTACGCTCGCTCGCCAATAAACAAACATCCCCGATTTTCGATTGTGTTACCCCTGTAAGTGTCTAGCTCGCTACGCTCGCTCGCCAATTATGTATGTATACGTACGTCAAAATATTTCGCCGGCGCTTCTAATTACGTAAGTTAGTTAAAGCGTTCACAGTTCTAGTATTTTTCAATTAACGAGCGCGGAGAATCCTGCTGCACTGCCTTACGCAACTTTGAAAAGTTTATAGCTACTCTCTTCTTAAAACAATTGTGAAGTCTTTGTCAAGTTGCGCTTCTTTGCCACTGCTTTCAAAGTTTATTCTGGTAATTCTGTTATTGTTAACTCTTCATGCCTAATTATTGCTATTATCTAGCGATTTCCTTCACAAATCATCTTTAGCTACCTTTACTTATATATTTACTAGGTGTTTGTGTTTGATTTCCTGTTAAAAATGGAAAAAGAAATTTTAGACAACAATAGAAAACGTCCTATTGAATTCATCAGTGCAGGAAACAAAAGGGCAAGATTAGACAGAAGAAACCAAAAAGACAGGGATACAAGAAAGAATGAAAGTGAAGAGGAGAAGAATATAAGGCTAGCAAAAAGAAGACAACGAGATAGAGCTAGAAGAGCTGATGAAACTCCACAACAAAGAGGTGCAAGATTGGTAAAAATGTCTACTCAGCAGCAAAAACGTCGTGCTTCTGAAACACCAGAGGCAAGAGATGCCAGACTTGAACAATTAAGCACTTCAAAGAAACAACATCTGGCTACAGAAACACCACTGGAGCGATCCTCTAGGCTGCAAAAGTTGAGTACTTCACAGAAGCAACGTCTAGCTATGGAAACACCAGAGAAGAAAGCCTCTAGGCTGCAAAACTTGACTACCTCTCAGAAACAACATCTAGCTACACAAACATCTGAGGAGAGAGCTGCTAGGCTACATAAGTTAAGCACTTTACAGAAAGAACGTCTTGCTATGGAGAACTTGGAAGAGAGAACTGAAAGACTGGAAAAGTTAGAAAGAAGCAGGGCTGCACGGCAAGCCACATATCCTGGAGCACACCAAGCATTACTGGACCAGGAAAATGTCCAGAAAAAGATGGCAAGGTTTCAAAGGACATGTCATTAATTGAATGCCATACTTGCTCCACTTGCATGGAGAAATTTCCAGGGGTCAAATTTAGTACACATACATCTCAATGCCTGCGTTGCTCTCGTGACAATATTACTCCTAAACTTTATTCTGCTGAAAACAATATGCATCCTGGTTCTGCATCACCACAACTACAGGTACTTTATATAATTAAACTCTCTTTAACAATATCTATGACTACTATTCAAACATCAATAAATAACCATTTCTTTACAACTCAGTAATTTTTTAAACAAAAATATGAATATTATTTTTAAACTTGATACTTACTTAAAACACACTTGTACTCTATTATTAAAAGTACTCTAGAATAAATCAAACAATTGTAATGAATATAGTATCACAACAAAGTATCAAACAGGAGTAAAATAATATACAGAGAAAAATACATTTATTTCAAGTGGTAGTCTTTATCAATTTGCTATTGCTATAGAAATTCATTACAAAAATTTTTTTTTAACCGATTATCGCCGAAATACGCGTTTTTGCGTACCGCGCGAGGGTGCTTCACAGCCCGGGATACGCATTTTTGCGTACTCGCCATTGCACCCGCTTCAATTAGCTACCAGCAGCAATCGCAAGTGTTTCAAGAGCTCCCACAACGCCGTAGCGATTCTCCTGTGAGGTAAGTGTAAGGGAGGCAAGGTTTTAATGACCCTTACCATAGAAATTTTTTTATTATTTGTAGATTGAAATTGTAGCACTGTTTGTGTATAAAGAAAATCAAAGTTACAAAAAAAAAATATGAATAGCTATAACTAATAGACAAAAATATTTATCAATTATTAATATGATATAAACTTGTCAATAAAATTTAAAGACAGCCAAGAAGTCTTCATAGAGGGCAGTGATGAAGAATTTTATGATCTCAAAGAAATAGAGATAGAATAAGGGAGAAGACTTCTCAGGTGTAGAGGTCCGTGGCCAAGAAGTCTTCATGGAGGGCAGCAATGAAGAATTTGATGACCTGGAGGAAGTAAAGGTTGAAAAAGGCAAGCTATTTTAGCTTCGTTTGTTCATACACAGAGGGTTATATAGATTTTGAACAACACTAACCACAAAAAGGTCAAGTTATTATTGCATGAGGATACAGACTTTCTTCCTCCCAGTTCTCCCCTACTTGAAGGTGCCCATAAAATGGATTTCTTAGGAGAAAGTTTCTCAGGTATGAAGAGAAGGAAGTGCAATCTATGTCAAGAACAGTAACAACAGACACATCATGGTACAGTACAGAGGTGATTATGGAGTGTGGCTTTGTCACCATGGGAGTTCAATCAGACTACTTCATAGTATTATCAGAAAAAAATCCTAGAATTGCAAACACAGTAGTCTATATAATTGCTTGTTATGTTATAATATTATATTATTCTAGTATATGGCTCACACAAAAAAAAATAAACAGCCAAAATCCATAGTTGCTGAATTATTTCAAAGCAAGCGGCTGGTGAACATTTAAAACAACAATATATAGCTATGAAACATGAGGTCTTAGCCTAAACTTTTACAATACTGATGCTAACAATGGTATACTTACCTTGAAGCTTGTAGTTTCCAATGAGTGCGCACTTCATACACTTCAAACGCTTAGAAACTAAACAAAACTTAGCCCGCGGGTAGAGGAAGGCTTTAGCTTCAATCAGTTAATACATCGCCGTCGGTTACTTCGAAGCGTATTGCCTCCAGACAAGAAAAAGCTCAGGCGGTTCAAGCCTCGAGGTGACGGTCACGATTTCTTGTAAACAATTTAGGAGTACGCGCACGTAATCGCGAATTTAATTTCCGGCGTTAATCGGTTAACATGCAGGGTCTATCACAGGCAGAAGAAATGCTAATATCTGCTGTAATGCCTTTCATGACAATATACTGTCTTCCACATGGACAGTATGGTTACAGGGGACACGTAATCAACTTGCCACAAGACATTACTTCATTTGCAAGTAAACTTCCCAGGCTGTCTTCTGAACTTGATGTGTTATTTGTTAGATAGGAAGGCTCTTCGAGTTAGAAAGTCTGTAGTACACAATGCTTTGCTGTTGCTGAATCAGAACAACAAGTACTACCGCAGCATTGATATTGATCTTACAGCATTAAATCAGTTACCAGATGATGGTGGTAAGTAACATGATTGTTGTCTTTTTGTATTGGAAATGAAAGTACTTTTTATCATTAGACTTGACAGAACAATGTGGAGTTAAAATACTTGATACCAACACACAAATTGAGGAAGAATTGAAGTTGATTGCAGATGAAGATGATGTTGAACCTTGAGATGTTGCCACATTTTGTACCTACTGTGGCCCAGAAAATAACTGAGCGAGAAACCATCAAGAAAAGGTGGAACAGCGATCTTCAAACCTTCAAAAGCAAACTGTGCCGTGGCCAAAGAGTGGAGATACTCCAGTCAACGAGTTTCAAACGGAAGGATATATCACATGCGCATTTCCAACTCTGTTTCCTACAGGTGCTGGTGACTTTGTTGCCCCCCGCCCTCCCACAGTCACTGCTGGAAATTACTTTAAGCACCTTATGATGTATGGAGATGGCCCATTTGCCAAACATCATCGCTTTAGATACTTTGCACTAAATGCCGAAATGCGATGGCGTGCACTTCAAACTGGCCGGATCTATATCAGGAAACACCCTAAAGATGGCAAACTCACTCTTGATAAACTGAAAGACATGGTAGGATGCGAGGGTGAGCGCTTTGCAAACAGGGTCCTGCACTTTGCTAATTCTCTGTGTGGGACCAGCCAGTACTGGTTCAAGCAAAAGAGAAATTTGATTTCAATGGTAGACACACTGGGAATGCCAACTGTGTTTTTCACACACAGTGCTGCTGACAGCCAGTGGCCTGAACTGTCCCGCTTGATCTGTCCCAGTAACCAGCAACAAAGTAGTACTACTCATCGCAGCAGGGCACTATCTGAGAATCATGCCATTGCCGACTGGTTTTTCTTTCACCGCATAAGCAAATTTGTTGAAGCCTTCTACGTCAATGTTCTTGGGGCGGTAGATTACTGGTTCAGATTTGAGTGGCAGCATCGTGGAAGCACACATGTGCAAGGTGTGGCATGGTTTAGAGAAGCACCAGATGTCGAGAAGTTGCTTTCTACCAAAGATGATGCAGAATTCATGGATGCAGTAGAGAAGATCATCAGCTATGCAGATAATCTGGTCAGCACAGTCAACCCTGCAATATCTCCTGATGCAAGTGATGCACACAATGCTCCACCCGAAGATCAAGCCTCATGTTGTCAACAAGTGGTATGCCGACGTAGATGATCTTCACATTGATTGCAACTTGCCAAAGCCACACTCGGTGCTGCACAGCATACTGTTTGAAGAAGAAATGAGATGGTCAGCTCCAGTGTAGATTCAAGTATCCCAAAGACTTACAGCCAGTGACAAGGATAGTAATGAGTGACGATGGTGAACCTACCATGCTTACACAATGAAATGATTCTCTCCTTAACAGCTACAATCCAGTGCAGCTGTCTGCATGGAGAGCTAATGTTGACATGCAAATGATTGTGTCACGCAGGAAAGTCATTAACTACTGTGCACAGTATGCTACCAAGCCAGAATTGATCGTCGCCTGAGGCAAGCCTTTCCTCACAGATCTGAAGAGTCGTTTGGAGGATGCTCCTGTCTGCTCATAGGTGATTGGGGCCAGCTACCACCAGTCATGGATCTACCTCTGTGAACCACTTCACCTCGAACTGAGCTGTCCGATCTGGGTAGTGCAAATTACCATATGTTTGATCATCCTGTAGTCTTGGACATTGTGATGAGACGGGCTGGAAGAAATCCCAATCAGGAACTCTTCCGTGACATTCTTATGTGTCTGAGGAATGTAGAGTTGGCTCAGGAGGACTGGAAAGAGTTTATGATGCAAACTCCAGCAGAACTGGAGGATACAACAACATTTGAAAGAACACTACACCTTTATCCACGGTTGAAGCTGTAGCTGAACACAATGCCAGCAAACTACGTGCAAATGGTCAGCCAATAGTCGTCATCAGGGCTGCACACACTGGTCCTGAAGCATCCAGAGTCAGTGCTGATGAAGCTGGAGGACTGGAGCCTGTAGTCTGTCTTGCACAAGAAGCACATGTAATGCTGTATGCCAATATCTGGGTTGAGGTAGGATTGGTCAATGGTGCTCTAGGAAGTGTTGTAAGCATATGCTATGCAAGAGAACATTGCCTACCTGACTTTTACACTGGTCCAACTCTGTCTGATGGAACAGTACCAATCTGTCCACTTCAGAGGACATGGTTTTCAACTGCTAAGCAGTGTTCACGTCTTCAGCTTCCACTGAGATTAGCATGGGCTGTCACTATCCATAAATCACAAGGTTTGACCTGAGACAAGGTGATTATTGACGTGGGTAAGAAAGAGTTTTCTTCGGGTTCAACTTTTGTTGCTTGCTCATGCGTCCTCCGCCTCTCAGACTTGCTCTTTGTTCCCCCTTTTCCTTACCAGCATGTGCAAAATCTTAGCAAAAGAAATCGACTTCAAGAAAGACGTGAGGAGGATGCTAGGTTGAATCAGATGAGTGGAAAGAAAACTACTGAATGAGTGGAAGGAAAACTGCCGAAGTCATGATCTATGAGACAGATTTGAGGCCTAACTGTGTGTACAACTTTTATCCAGTGGACGAAGCATGGAGAAGGAGTGTATGTGAATCACTGAATCTGACATACCATGGTGAGAATGGGGTTGCACAAGGTGGCTCCAAAATGTGCCTCAAGCGTCCAGTTTCCATCCAGAGAATATCGGGAGATGGGAACTGCTTCTACAGGTCCATTTGCTACATTCTTACTGGATCTGAGGATGAGCATCTTGTTGTGCACAGAGCTATTGTCAGTCATATGATAACCATTGGCAATTATCTGACAGGGGACCTGGGTATTGGAGTCGACCAGTACATCTCTAACAACTCAGTGGAGAATGGTGGGGTTTGGGCAACAGAAACAGAAATTCTTGCTACATCAAGCCTTCTGAAGGCTGATATATACTCTTATGTTCCAAACGAAACCAGCACAGATGGAATTTGGCTGCGAATCCACCCACGGCTAATGGAACCATCTCTCTCTGAAGAAGCTGTTAGCAAAAGGGGATATACATTCGTAACCCAACTAATCATTTTGAAGTAGTTCTCTCTGTTGCAACTTGCAGTAATTGCAGAAGGAACTGTGAAACCGAGTTTCCAGTCTCTGATTCCAAATAATTCAATATCACTTGACACACCAGCTTCACCATCTTCACCTGAAGCAATATTAATCAGCAAAGTGGTAGCAGGTCCCATCATCCTCAGCAATCAACCTGCTCTACCAACTACACCAGCACATACATATGAACTTGAACTCGTGTCAGCAAATGAAACTGCAGACATTACAAATACCATTAGCAATAAATTAGCTGTACCAATAAAAGTGCAGCTAACCTAATCTCACTTGACACACAAGCTTCACTATCCACACCTGAAGCAATATTAGTCAGCAAAGTAGTAGCAGGTCCCATCTCTCCTCAGCAATCCACCTGCTCTACAAACTTCTCCGGCAGATACATATGAACTTGAATTCGTGTCAGCAAATGAAACTGCAGTCATTCCGATTAACATTAGCAATGAACCACGTATACCACCTTCACCTGTGGCAGTAGTCCCAGACAGTGAAAGTGCAGCTACTCCCATGATTTTAAGCAATCAACCTACTAAAAATGTTCAAGCTAGCTGAATTTCTGCAGTTTATTCTCCCAGCCATTTGACACAAATGCTTTAACTAGAATAAGATAAGTTTAGCCATATTTTCATGAAATGATCATACAGCCACCAGGCTCTAATATTCACTGACTCCATTCTTTTTTTCCTGTAAAAATATTATTTGTGACCACACCTAGCATGAAGGTTGGTAGACTAGCTGCTAAACCAGAGAAGAGGGCTACAATGCATGGGTCCACTTCCATAGTCTGGGATCAGAGACTTTAGATTCTCTGATGCTAACTGAGAATGGAAAGGGTTACACTGTGCACTACAGTTAGATGTGATTTCTGTCCTATTTAGAGTCTGCTCGCTCGCCATGCATTTGCGCTATTCGAGCGCACCACTAGTTAATTTAGGAGTGTATTATTTTTTGGTGTGAGTAGTGCCCCGGGTGTGTCTGGATGTGTGAATCATTGTGTTTGTGCAAGTGTTGGCCTTCTTATAAATTATCTAGCCACACTTGCGTATATCAGTTCTTCCTTAAATCAGATTTTAGTGTAAGACCTAAAGGTTTGGTCTCTGGGATAGCTACTCTGGTGACTAGTAAGATATTATTCCAGCAGGGAAGAACCTGGTTGCAGCGAATACGCGCGTTTACGTTCGTCCAGATCAACGCAACGCAATGAACAGTTACAGAGTACCTTTGTAAATTTAGAAAAGGCTCCTGTATGAAATCCTTTATGTCAGGCCGCCATACGAAAAAACCAGTTGTAAACATCGTAAGAAACCCTTACATGGGGCCTGTAATGGCTTTAATTAGAAAGGACCCCTGTAAGTTAGAAGGATCTCTGTAAGTTACAAGAAACCCCTGTAGTAAGCTTACGGTTACATAGGGCCTAAATAGGCTACATCGCCCCCAAATAACTTACATAAGGCCCATAATAAGGTAGAGATTTTTGTTACAAACGGCGTGCCATACAAACTTAAGCGATTCTGACTACTTCAATTGCCAGTAACTCTTGAACAAGATCTTAGTTACAAAAAAAAATAAAACATAGTCCAGTGTTATTTTTGAAACTCTGCCAAAAAATATCCTGGTCACTAATGTTTACTGAGATTAACAGTGTGAAGTATAACACAGCATGATAGGTTTTGAAGTACGATAATAACATGAGTCTGGATATGGATAAACAAGAGCTATAGTGATTGTTGTTATAAAACTTACTGTATCTCTCAGAGCAACACAAAAATTCAGAAAAGTGAATGGAAAGGCAAATAGAGGTATGAAAAAGCAAGATGCACTAAACCCTACAATTTCCGACGTACATAAGCGCGTTTACGTTCGTCCAGATCAACGTAACGCAATGAACAGTTACAGAGTACCTTTGTAGGTTTAGAAAAGGCTCCTGTATAAAATCCTTTATATCAGGCCTCAATACAAAAGGACCAGTGTAAACATCGCAAGAAATCCTTACATGGAGTCTGTAATGGCTTAAATTAGAAAGGACCCCTGTAAGTGAGAAGGATCGCTGTAAGTTAGAAGAGACCCCTGGTAGGGATTTTTGTTACAAACGGCGTGCCATACAAACTTAAGCCATTCTGACTACTTCAATTGCCAGTAACTCTTGAACAAGCTCTTAGTTACAAAAAAAATAAAAAAATAGGCCAAATTTATTTTTGTAACTCTGCCAAAAAATATGAGTTAAGGTGGTGTAGATCATAACTACCTAACGAATGACTGTTTGCGTGGTGATAATGACCTTGCAGTGATTGGATGGGAATCCAGTTTTTTTAACTGGGTGAGAAGATGATGATGATGATGAAAACAGCCCTCTTTTCTCCAACTTGGAAGTTGAACAAAGAAGTAATAGGTTGCAAAATGTAACCTCGTATTTGGACCATAGTTCCTGGCCACATAAAAGAAGTCATAGAGATAAGAACAACTGACAGCATTGTGAACTTAAAATTTTCATTGTTAAGGGTGCTGGCACACCGGATACGCGATCCGCCCACGCAAATCAATTAAGGTTAATTGGCTGTTGCTATGGGAAATAACTCCGATTTTCTATACCTTGCAGGTCCACACAGTCAGGGGGATCTCCGAGATGTACCAGCAGACCGTGAACTTACCAAGAATGACAGACACAAACGCTGAGCGGCAAAAGATATGAAGCCTCAAAGTCCCAAAAATAAACGCATCTATTTGGAAACTGAGGAGGACCACCAAAGCCAAAATTCCGTCCACCGCTTCTTTTAGCTAATTGTTACAAAGTTGTCAGATTAGTTTTTTTCAATTCCGTTTCACTTTATATTTATTCACATTTCCACGTGATTTTTTTACAGTCGCGTCACAACTGTAAACTTTATTAAAAAAACTAGTCGACTACTTTCTTTACCTTGTTAAATTATGCCGCTGTACTAAAAATGGAACACTAATTCCACCCCCTTCTGGACTTAGACTGCAAATAGATTCCAATTGGCTCGCACCCTTTTGCCTATGAGCAAAGATCGAGCCCCGCCCATAGTATGCGGAATTAACTATTTAACTGGGGGCGGGGCGCACTATCTAGAGCAGCTGGAACCAACACAATGGAATCTTTTGTGAATGCAGTGGCTCTGAAAAGAGCCGGTATATAATAAAATACTAGTGGTGTGCTTTAGCACAAATGGGAGCGAGCCAAAAGACTATACTATTTTTATTGACTTCTAACACTGAAGCTACTGAAAATAAGGTCCAGTTTTTAATTTAGCATACAGGGTAAAGGGATTTCAGTGCCATTGAAACAACTCTCTGCAACTTCTTGAATTGAAGGAAAAAACAACAACAACAAAACAATACACGTTATTTAAAAGTTTTCTTTGTGATATTCTTTAGCTAAGTAGTGGTTGTAACACACAATGCTTTGACACAGCTGGACATGCACCTACACAGACTTACCTTCGCAGTAGTCTAGTGGACAATGTATTTTCAGGTAAATACTGTGCGCACGGCTTATAACTTATAGCTTATAGCTTATAACCATGACAAAGAGGCATTGACTTACCACCGCCACTAACTCGAATAGAAATGGAAGTCCCTTAAGTTGTCAAGTTTGAACTGCACCGGCAAAAGAATTCAAAACGGTAAACAATTCAATTTCTAGGGTGATACGGGTACTGATCGATAAACCAGAGGATGCTGTTTAGTGCAATTTGGGACGGGGTCGACAACCGAACTAACACAAAAACGCGAGGGTCAAAGTACAAAAATGCCTTACGTACGTCCATACATATATACAAATAAATAAACTAGTGGTGTGCTTGAGCACAAATGGCGAGCGAGCCTGATAGTTAGGTAACATAAAAATGTTACTATTTTTAGCTTACTTCATGCAAACACTATAATAGCAGTTATGACATTTGATTTCAGCAAACAAATACAAAATCACTCTCTTACCTGATTAATGGTAACTTTTGTAGTATCAAACATATGCCATTCTGATAATCTCAATCACCAGTAACTCTTGAACAAGCTCTCAGCATGATAAAAACTGAACCAGTGTTATTATTTGTAATTTTAGCCAACAAATATGGAATTACTACTTACCTCATTCTTGATTATTGATAACTCAAATTGAAGTTACCTTGACCATCTGAACTACCTTGAATTCTTGACAACAAGCTCTCACCTACAAAAACAAAAGACAATCTTTTAGCACACAAATAAAAAAATTACTTTCTTACCTCATTTTCTTGAGCAGTGGTAACTTTTGTAGTACCAAATTTGAGTCATACTGTTGCGCAAGGCTTATAGCCATGACAAAGAGCGCATTGACTTACCACCGCCACTAAGGATTCTCAGAGCTCGTTAATTGAAAAATACTGGAACTGTGAACGCTTTACCTAACTTACGTAATTAAAAGCGCGGGCGAAAACAGAGGTCTCACGTACCCTATAAACAGATAAATAAATAAACTAGTGGTGCGCTCGAATAGCGCAAATGGCGAGCGAGCTGGCCCAGCTGAAAATAAAATGAAATAATGCCACTTAGAGAAAATGCAATTTAAAATGAGTACACTGTATGATAATTTTAGGGGGGGAAATGATTGTTTCGCTCTTTTTTGAGCTCATCAGCATACCATAACCATACATACACATACAAAGTTACCAACCATTTCAAAGTTTTGTATAAACCAGATAGACAATCTGTCAGTTGATACTGTACACTATTCCAAGAATGTATTGCATATGTGTTATTTACTATTGTTTAAAAGTTGGTAATTTTGGATGTGACATATGATAGATATGGACAATCATCTGTACTCATCTTCGACAGATGATTGCCCCCCTCCGAATATTTCAGAGGGGACCATAGTAGTCACATTTTCAAATGCACTGATATTTACTTTGGGTCCTTTTTAGAAAATTTTAATGAATGTAATTATTATTATTTGTGAAAATGTTTAATAATATATTTTGTGATACAAAAAAATGCTTCAGGACTGTTAAAAAAGTAGAACTTGAAATGTTGTGCTAGTCATATGAAATTTATGTTCATGATAAAACCATTTATTTCCTCCTTCATATTTAAAGAAGAAAGTTAATATTAAAAGTTAAAGCAAATAAGGTGTACTTGTAAGCAGCTTGCTGCAGTTAAAAATCTTTCTTTAAGGTGTAAACTTGAAGCACTCGAGTATAAGAATTTGACTATAAAAATATTCAAAATTTATAAGACTTGAGTTCAATACTTGACATTGAAATTTTTAAGAACTTGAGTATAAATTTGATGAGCATAAAATATGACGTTTAGTTGAATGTAGTTGATGAAAAATAACTTAGGACCTCCAGCTTAAAATACCCAGTTATTTATACTGGCACACAAGCTAGGTTCTAAATGGACAAATAATTTGAGGACTGTTTGGATGGCGAACTGTACCGAAATGTGTGGACATAGACGACACTTTGTGATTACTGGGACTCCCTGCCACCCAGTTAGTGAGCTCAGGAAACACCGGAAATCCCAGCAAAAAATGCATTCCTGGAGGTCGTCTTTGCAGAGGCACACAAAGAGCTCAGGGCTCCACATTATTACAGCCCACACATTGTGAAATCAGTATATGAGTCCAAGAATGCTAATTTTGGTGTCTCCTAATAAAGTCAACTCAAACTACTACCATAAAGACAATTCCCGCTTTACAGCAAGAAAGACAACAATTACAAAGCCTGTGCGCTATGCATTTGATGTGACCACTATTAAATTTTGCCAAATTAAACCAATTACTGCACTGAATTGACCACATCATAGTGGTTAACAGCATGGTGCACATACATAGCCATTTGATGTGTATCTGTATGACTGAAATTAAATGTACCATGCACCATACCTGGGATATATAGATTCCAACCACTCACGGTATCATAACTGTATATTGGGGTATCCAGAAGGTGTGCCAATGCCATGACTTCAACCTCCGATCCCCATGCCCTGTTTTGATTCATCCTGGTTGCTGCAATATACTGCTCAATTCCCAGCTCCCATTCTGCATCTGTATAAACTGAGCCAACAAGGTGCACTTCTCCAAGATTTTGAATCTGTCTCAGAAGAGGAGCAATCTGATGTGGCCATATCGCATCCCCAATTGTTCTCATGTGCTGTACGATAGCACCTCGTATAGCTAAGTGCTGCTCTTCCGATCCTGTAAGAATCAAAGAAAAAGATCGAAATAGGCAATTTCCATCGCCAACTATCCTCTTGAAATTGGTCGGACGTGTTAATGGGACATTAGAATCACCAGGAGTGACTCCATTTGGTCCACAGTACTGCAATCCAAGCCTTTCACATTGTGCACGCTGCCACTCTTCATTGACAGGGTTATAGTGGAATTGGTGAGTATGGGTGTCAACGCTAGTGACAACAACATCATCAGTGAGACTATTTTTTCTTTCGACCGGAAGAGGTGGTTCATTAGCGATAACATTTTTGCAGTCTCCATTACAGCAGGCATCATGTGCTTCCCCTGATGATGGAATTGGAATATGGGGCACATTTGTTGCTGTTTCTGCTTCTTCTGCCTCCTCGCTAATTCTGTGATCTGTGCACGACTCAGACTTGACTGACAGTGTTGTTTGTGAGCCTAAACTATTGCTGAGTTTCTCTAATCTGAGGTCTTCATGGAGTCTTTCCTTATGACGTCTGCTGCTGGCTAGATGTGCTACACGTTGAAAAGCGAACGGAGGATTGAAAAGCAGATCTTTTACATGCCGCACACGTGAGCATGCCACAAAAGTCAGTCCAGCCGAGAATTCTTTTTTCCCCACATCAATGATAACTTTGTCTAATGTCATACCTTGGGACTTGTGAATTGTAACTGCCCAGGCCAATTTTAGGGGAAGCTGGAGTCTCGAGCATGGGTAGGTAGAGGACAACCATGTGCGGCGTAGTGGAACTATTGGAACAGTGCCATCTGCCAGAGTAGGACCAGTGTAGAAATCAAACTTTACTGTCACTGCTACTGGTAAACTTGGTGGTGATTGATCTGCACCATCATAGCAAATTGACACAACTGTACCAAGTGCTCCATTAACCAGTCCAACTTGAACCCACAGATTAGCAGTCAGCATTACACGTGCCTTGCATGCTAAAAAAATAACTGGTTCCAATCCACCAGCATCACTTGCAGGAATTCTGCTAGCTCTAGGACCAGAATGGATGGCTTCAATTCTTGCTACTGGCTGAGAATTTGTTCGCAATTTTTCAACATTGTACTCAGCCACTGCTGCAGCAGTTGGAAAAAGATGTAGAGCTTCCTGAAATGTGCTGGCATTTCCTACTGCAGCTGGAGTCTGTTTCATCAGAACTTTCCAGTCATCCAAAGTAATTTCACCATTTCTGAGACGCATGAGTAACTCTTTAAAGTCTAGGCTTTCTTGCCTGAGTACTTGTTTCAAAACAATACCACAATCAAAGAGACGATAATTAGCACTGCCAAGGTCAGACAGTTCAGATTTTGTTGCTGTAGTGTACAGTGGCAAGTCCATCACTGGTGGTAGTTGACCCCAGTCTCCAGTCAGTAGACAGGAACATCCACCCAGTACCTCATGAGATCTAGATTTTTTTCATTAAAAAAACAACATGAAACACAGTTGAATTACGAGTAACAATAAACAGATACCTTTGAGGAAATGCCTGGCGAAGTCTTCTGTCTACCTGACCAAATAGTTTTCGGCCAACCATTGACATTTCATCAATTATCAAGTACCTAACGCCACAAAGTGATCCTTGAAGAGCACTGAGACGCTGTCCCTCCAAGTCCTTAAAGTCTCCAGTGACAGGAATGCTGAGAAGCGAATGAAACGTATAGCCATCTACATTGTAAGCTGCCACTCCAGTTGGAGCTGTCACACGAAGGCAATCGCCCAACAATTTCTTCAAGCACTTTATCAAATATGACTTTCCAGTTCCTGCTGTGCCAGAGATGATCATCCTTAGAGGTGACCCACACAGTTTGCCATGGTAGTGATTGAATACTATTTGGTAAGCTTCACTCTGCTTTCCTTTCAAATTTTGTGCTTCAGCCTCAGTTTCATCTGCAGAGTAGACCAAATGCTGTTTGTGCTGTGCAATAAAGGAAGGCATTTCCTGCAAGTTGTCATACTTTTTTCCAGCAGCAGACCAGTCGACTTCACAAGTAGAAGCAACTTGCTCAAATTCTGTGTGATGATAACAGAGCTGCATCCAATCCAATACAGTGTTCTTGTTTTGATCATCATTGTCATCGTTATCACATGCCTGCAAAATGAATACATATAAATGAATAAAAAATGAATTGTTTGAAAATATAAATAATAGTCACCTCTTCATCAACAGTCTGTTGATCTTCTGCCTGTGCCATTTCTAGCCTGTGAATATCATCAGCAAGAGACTTTGGCACATTACCAGACTGAAGAAAAGTAGCATAAGCAGCTGCATATGTGTCACATCCTCCAAGTAGCTCATCCAGTTGAACAAAAGGCTTGTGAAGCATGAGTTTCTGCTTTGAATATTGCTCATATTGTGGTCCTTGTGGATCTGGTGAGCAATAAGGACGTGGTATCACTATTACATCTTTGTTCCTTTGCACCAGTGCACTGCCAATTTTCTTGGGGATTCTGTACTTCTGAACAAATTTCAGCAGGGACACTTCTCTAAACTCTGGGACATCAGGACGAGCACAATAGTGGTCCAGTTGGGAGTCCACAGTCACAGATTTGTCTTCTTCAAATGTTTCGGTCACCTGTCGAGAACCATCAAGACTAAGAACAACGAAATCTCGAGAAGCTCTAAACAAGGGCAGCATCAAAAGAAGATGACATGTCTCCTGTGCAGAAAAATCTCTCTCTCCAATAGTGCTTGTTAATAGCTTTTGCACTACTTTGAGTGGTGTGGCATCCTCTTTGATGCTTTTCATGATTGTACTGTATACTTCTTGCAGACCTTTTGAACGAGGCTCAGATTTGGTAGCATATTTTGCCACATACTTGATGACTTTGTTTCTGGACACAATGTACTGCATATCAACATTGGCTCTCCAAGCTGACAATTGTACTGGGTTGTAGGCATTCAACAAATTGTCATTTCTGGAAGTCAGCACTACAGGTTCACCTTCTTGTGTGGTGATAGTAGTCACTTGCTGTAATGGTTTGGGGTAGCCGAACCTGCACTCCTGCTTGCCTCTCTTACGCTTCAAGCAATATGATGTTGAGCATCTTGTGTGCCGTTGGCAAGTAGCAACTAAATCAACCAGGTCCATTTCCAAGTTATTTATGCCTTGGTATTGTTGGTTGCACACATGCGGTTTAATCTTAGGTAAGGGAATAGAATTGATTATGTTGTTCCCATCAGCAGAAATTCCTGGGTTCATTGTACTAACCAGGCCATCAACATATGCAGTAATCCTCTCAGCAGCATCCAACAATTCAGCACTGTCATCAGATGACAATAGTTTCTCAATGTCTGGTGCATTGTGCAGCCAAGCTACACCATGTACATGAGGAGATCCCCTGTGCTGCCACTCGAATCTGAACCAGTAATCTGTGGCTCCAAGAACATCCACATAAAATGTTTTCATGAACTTGCTAATTCGTTCATAGAAGAACCAATCAGCAATGGCCGGGTTGTTATTGACTGCAGAGCTGCGGCTGGAACTTTCATCTGGATTTTCAGCAATCAAACGAGCCAGCTCAGGCCACTGATTGTCAGCGGCACTATGAGTGAAAAATACAGTGGGCATACCGAGACAGTCAATCATGGAAATGAGCCTACTTCGCTGCTTGAACCAAAATTGCTTAGTTCCACGTAAGCTGGTGGCATAATGTAGTACTCGCTTGCTGAGCTCTTTCCCTCCACTACTGATCATTTCCTTCAAGTCTTCCAAAGACAGACGTGCATCTTTTGGGTGTTGCTTTATGTAAATCTTACCAGTTTGGAGAGCACGCCATCTCATTTCGGTGTTGAGAGCAAAATATCGAAAACGAGGATGTTTGGCAAACCTGCCATCTTCATAACGCATCAAATGCTTGAAGTAATTCCCCACCGTTACAGTACGCTGTCTTGGAGCCAAAAAATCACCATTACCAGTGGGAAACAATGTAGGGAAGGCACAGGAGATGTATCCTTCGGTGACAAACTCGTTTATTGGAGTGTCCCCTCGAGACGGCCATGGAATTATATTGTCTGGATGCGGTTTTTGTCGCTCCTTTATGGACTTCTTGACAGTCTCTTCTTCTGTGCCCTTTTGCACAGTAATTGGAACAAAGGATCCCAATTCTTGATTACTTTCATCATTTTCCTCTTGTTGCTGGCTTTTGTCTTCAATTTTGATGGATGCATCTTCAATAGTGGTAATATTGGAAAGATTTCCATCAATAGGGAGCTGCTTAACTTCTTCCATATCAATTGTCACATCACGATAATACTTGTTGTGCTGTTTTAGCCACAGGAGAGCATGTAGGACAACTGAGCGTCTCACTCTAAAGTCCTTGTGAGTATTATCTGAGCCATGTTTCCTCACGATCAACACATCAAGATTTTTTGTGTTTCTTGGAAGGCTGGACGCAAAAGAAGTGACATCCTGTGGCAGGTTGATTACATGGCCTTTGTATCCATACTGACCATGGGGTAGTCGATAGATGGACATTAGTGGCATAACAGTCGAGATCAACATTTCCTCTGCTTGTGACAACCCCTTAATTTTGAATATAAATATAAACATATAAACATTATTTTATGGTACTCAGTTATATATCAATAGATCAATATAATATATTATATATTTAATAATTATGCTTCACAGCTTATTAGAATGCTTTTATTGCTTTATATGTAATTTAAATTTACTCAGATACAGTTACATGGATGGAATAACTATAAAATGTGTATAATGTGAGGATGCATTTATATTATGCAATGTTTATTATTAAAGTGATTTCAACGGGTTAGTTCTGTAATACAATAGAAAATTCAAATTTATGTCACAAACCTGTAATTCATTGGGCACTGCTCCAGGATTCATATTGTTTTCAGAGGAATAAAGTTTTGGGTTTGCTTTGTCTCGATAACATCGTATACATGTAGTTGACAGTGATGCCATTTTAGTGTCAGGAAATTTTTCTGAGCATACAATACATATTGTTGACTCGATTGAAGACATTTCGTGATGAAATTTGTCCATCTTCTCTTTCACAACTTTATCTTTAAGAATGGCTTGATGAATTAGAGGAGCAGTTTCATTATTATGTAAATGTTCAGCATTGATAACTTTTAATAGTGCATCTTGAGCAAATTGTCGTTTATAGACACTCATGTTTTGAAGTCTAGCAGATTTTTGTTCTGGAGTTTCATTGGCCAAAGCATTTTCTTTATAAGCACATTGACGCTTCAGTCGAACAGCTCGTTCATCTGGAGTTTCATTGGCCAAAGCATTTTCTTTATAAGCACATTGACGCTTCAGTCGAACAGCCCGTTCATCTGATGTTTCTTTAGCCATTTTTTTTTCCTGCAAATTGTTCTGATGTTTCAGTCGAGCAGCCCGTTTGTGTACAGTTTCGTTTGCTATTTTTTCTTCCTGAAGAGTGCTTTGATACTTTAGTCTAGCAGCTTTCTCTTCTTGTGTTTCCTTGGCTAAGCGTTCATCTTTAAGAACACTCAGGCGTTCCAGCCGAGCAGCCCTGTCATCTCCGGTTTCATTGGCTAAATGTTCTTTTTGCAAGATCCTCATATTTTGTAGCCTAGCAGATCGATTCTCTTGGCTCTCAACTGCTAGTCTATGTTTTTGCTGAATTCTCATTTCATTTAATCTAGCAGCTCTTCTATCAAGGGATTCTTGTGCTAGTTTGCTCCTCTTATGCTCTAATCTAACTTCTTTGTGCACTTCGGATTCATTTGTTTCATCAATTTTTCTGTTTTTTCGTCTTTGCTCAGTTTCTAGAGGACTTTCTGCTTTGCGTTTAGCCCTGTCCTTTTCATTTCTTTTTTTTAGGCGGGCTTGCCTTTCTTGTTCGGTTTCAGCCCTCCTCAGTTCTTGTGCCCTCTGGTTTTTTTTGTCAAGGCGAGCCCGTTTTTCATTCGCACTTTCCTTTTTCAGGTTGGGATTATCGAGCTCCATTAGTTATAAAGCACAAAACCTTGACAAGTAAAAGAAAATAAGAATAAAATAAATGAAACACCGCCACACAAATTATAGAACTTAGCCTTAGTTCGCCTAATCCACACCGCAATTGCTGTAGGAATCTCGTATCAAGGTAGCAATAACGCGGGTGCTCAGTTTATTTGGTTTTTATACAACTCAGAAAAATAACTGCGCAGTACGTGCAAAGAGTAAAAGGCGGGAGAAATGTTCTCGGCGCGACTACCATCGGTTTTGTGTAGTTTGCGCATGATCAGTAGCTACTTAGCGGTTAGATTTGTCACCTGCTTTAACAATGGAACCAGAGCCTATGGCAGAACAAGTGAGTAGATTATTTAGGAGAAGAATTGTATCAGTTGTGATATAATTGTGTTAGAATGGAAGACAAAGACAAAAGGAAGAGAAGACTGAGCCCCCAGTGGCTCAAGAAATAAAAAAAGTTTTAAATAATAAAGTGAGTAGATAGCTATATAGTATTAAAATTCTCATAATTTACTTCATTTTAATACAGAAAAAAAGAAGAAGAAGAAAAAGAAATAGGTAAGTCATCATGGTTTAACCTGTAGCTGTTATGATATGATGCACTTTTTTTTGTAGACAGCAGCAATACCACCACAATCAGAAGAGCAAATACATTATTGTATTTAAATAACTTATTTATCTTAACTGTCCATATTAACTTATGTATCTTAACTCCATATTAACCACTTAAAATATATATTTTAACCAATTATAAACATATAATATATGCTTTAAAATGTGTAATCTTTGTATTATCATGAAGAGTTATGTGATGGCTATCTAGCTGGCTCAAAACTCAGAAGTTTGTGGTTGTGGGCATAGCGCCCTCCATGGTTTTAAAAGTGGTCACACCTTGAACAAGTCTACAATGGTTCTCTTCAATATAGGACCAAATGTAAATTTGCCATTTGAATGCTATCAGTTAGAAATTGGACTCAATAAGTACACAAGACGTAACTGTGTAGGCAAAAAATCAGATAGGTCAGAGACAAAAACCTAACCTGTCAATAAAGGTAAAGATTTTTCATTAGCTAAGCAGTCCTTGTAACACACGGCACCTTCACATACACTTGTTCACTTGATATACCAACACAAGACTTACTTTCTTCAGTGATTTGGCTATTGGACAATGAATTTTCAGGTCAGAACAATACTGTTGAGTAGGGTTAACTATGACAAATAGCGCATTAACCAAGATAACTCACACCAGCCAGAAAATTAATTAGTATCTTCTCCTATGTAAGACTTAAGATTAGGCTAGAAATCAGACACAACTTAAACGGGTAAAATGGAGTGGACAATGAATTTTCCAGTAAATGCTGTTGTACACCTACACAAGACTTACCTTCGTGGTTAGTCTAGTGGACAATGCATTTTCAAGTAAATACTGTTGCGCACGGCTTAGAACCATGACAAAGAGCGCATTGGCTTACCACCGCCACTATAACTCGAATACAAATGGAAGTCCCTTAAGTTTTCAAGTTTTAACTGCACCAGCAAAAGAATTCAAAACGGTAAACAATTCAATTTCTAGGGTGATACGGGTACTGATC